>OGCG01000295.1_pt1 | contig 32707 bp, 31 predicted proteins | sample 1570061 | NCBI WGS metagenome assembly OGCG01 (sample SAMN06268698, study PRJEB24515) | hot springs metagenome | isolation source: Joseph's Coat, Yellowstone National Park, Washington, USA | place: USA:Joseph's Coat, Yellowstone National Park, Washington, USA
CTTGCAAGCGCGTTTAAGAACAATGCAAGCGAGCCGTAAGAAAATGCGCGTATTTTAAACAGTGAGAGGTTGAACAGTGGCGATTTCGCCCTTCTTTCATTAAATATAAACAGCACAAACATGATCACGCCGATGGGGAATGTGGCTATTACCCATGGATTTCCCCAACCCATTGAAGAATTACCGTAGGGCATCAGCGCATAGGTCAAACCCAAAGATATTACCAATAGCCCGGCAGCAAGACTGACATTGCCAACTATATCTAGTGAAACAGCGCCAGTTCCCCTTACCCTTTTTAATTTAAAAATGGACCATATCATGCCTGCTATAGCAAATGGAATGTTAACCACAAATATGAGATGCCAGTCGTAGCCAGCCAACAGACCGCCTAGAATTAATCCAAGAAATGAGCCTATTACGAATGAGATCTGGTTTATGCCCAGAGCTCTCCCCCTTTCACTTGGTGAAAAGGCGTCAGTCAATAAGGCTGTGCTGTTCACCATAAGGAGCCCGCCGCCAACTGCCTGTATCATTCTGAAAAGTATCAGTAACAGAGCACCCTGGTTTCCTGAATTGCTAGGTATGATTGACAATAGCACTGATGAAATTGTAAAAACAACAAAGCCCCATGTATAAACCCTTGCTCTGCCATACATATCGGAAATTCTGCCAAATGTAACTAGTACAGATGCAAGCACGATGCTATAGCCCATCAGGATCCAAAGCAGGTAAATAAATTCGCCTGGAAGAAATGGATTTATGTTTAATCCTCTAAAAATTGTAGGCAGAGAAATCAAAACAATGTACATGTTCATTGAAGACATTATTATTCCAAGCGTTGTGTTAGTCAGCACTGTCCACTTGTACTGCATAAAAGCAGTTCTAAAAATAGACTATTTAGATATATCGCTATTTCTGGTTTTAAAAAAATTGAGAAGCGCTTTTAAATCAACTTAATTGTTCATTTAAAGATGAAAGCGCTTTTCTTTATTGTTGCAGGAGACGATTGCCCTGAAAGGTTTTCTGTAGGATTGACAATAGCTGCAAGATCTTTAATTAACCAAAGGTATGAAGATCTTAGAGTACTATTCTTTGGTCCAGCTGAGGAGCACCTGACAAAGATTACAGGGAATGATCTAGAAAATTATAAGGTTTTATACAATGGCGGCGTCATAGATTCTGCATGCATTGCTATTGCCAATGCCAAGAACATCAAGGAACAGCTCACCAACATGGGAATTAACCTATCACCCACAGGGGAAAGACTGGCACATTTTGTTAATTCAGGCTATCAAGTAATAACATTCTAAACCAATTTATCGCTTTTTAAGTTATGTTATTTATTTTTTTATCATTAAATCGCTTTGCAGAAATATTACAGCATCTTTCGAAATCTATTATGTTAAAGCTCTCTTATTTTATAAATATACTTAGTATAAATCGCTTCCAACAAATTGAACAGCAAATTATATTATTGAAAAACAGAATATTTGGGCTTATAGCCCTCTTCACGGTTAGAAGTGAATTATTCTTCGTAGATCTCTTCATTTAATTCATCCAAAAGTTTAGCATCTTTCAATGAATTGACTAGACTGTCTGTTTTATCATCATCCACAACAATATATTTTATTCTACCCTGAGACATTGCATAAGAGCCTGGGCAAAGGAACCCATTCTTGACCACTATAGCATCAGCTCCAAGCTTTAAAATGTAACCCATTGCCATTTCCTTGCTCATCATGTACCCTGGATTTACCCTTTCAGTTATGGAGCCCCTTTCCTTATCGATTATTCCAATCACTTCAGCTTCATCCAAAGGCTTCAATGTGCGATCTTTACCATATGTTGCTATAACCTTCATAATTTTTTTAATGATTTCGTGCATTATTTAATAATTCGGAAAAAGTTCTTGCAGATTATCCCTGCAAAATCAACATATATCCAAAAACAATCAGTTATTTTAATAGCTTTTTTCAACTTATTGACCAAGGTTATGATTTCTGTTGACCATAAACAGAAATTTTTGGAAGTTATCAACCATCTTATCAATTTAGAAATGCTTCGTGGTTATAATTCCTAACCATATGCAAACGATTCAAGGACTGCCTTATTGCAAACTGTTTGATGCCTTCTAGTATAAGCAACATTTGCTAATTGATTGATATATGCCCCATTTGTTCATCTTTACATTATCTAATGCTTCCATTGTCTATAAAATAGCATTTGCCATATAGCTCTCTACAATGAACTTGATGCAAAGTTCTGGTTGTTTTTATTCCCATGTCAGCTATGGCATGATAATTCACGATAGATTTAAGATTTAGCCTGCATAAAGTAAATTGTGAGCAAAAGAAGGTTTCTAATTCCAAATGATGATGAAATAAAGTCTGGCCTTACAACTGACTATTACTTTGTTAACGTTGAAAGCATTCTGGACGGAGAAGGAATAAATCCAAGGGTTGCCATGGAAGTGTACACAAGGTACCTACCATTCACTGACAACTGGGGAATTGTCTCAGGAATATATGAATCGTTAAAGCTCCTTGAGGATGTTCCAGTGAACGTTTGGGCAATGGATGAGGGAGAACTGTTCCTTACTTCAAAGGCTGACATTGCATATGAACCGGTTATGAGAATTGAAGGGAGGTACAGGGACTTCGCTAGGTATGAAACTGCGCTCCTTGGCTTCCTGTGCTCGTTCAGCGGAATTTCAACCAAGGCAGCAAGGATGAGATACCTGGCCGGGCCTGAAAAGGTGCTGTTGAGTTTTGGAACAAGGAGAGCTCACCCTGCCCTGGCTCCCATGATCGAACGCGGGGCTTTCATAGGAGGCTTTGACGGTTTCAGCAACGTGTTGGGTGCAGAACTGCTAGGCAAACAGGGTTCTGGCACAATGCCTCATAGCTTTATACTCCTTTATGATGATCCAAGAAAGGCGTGGCTTGCATTTGACAAATATATCAAACCTGAAATCCCCAGAATAGCCCTTGTGGATACCTATTATGATGAAAAAACAGAATCAATAATGGCTCTTGAAACGCTTGGTAAAAGGCTTTACGGTGTAAGGTTGGATACGCCGGGGTCAAGGAGAGGGGACTGGAGGAAGATAGTGGAAGAAGTCAGGTGGGAGCTTGACCAGAGGGGAGGCAGAAACGTGAAAATAATCATATCTGGTGGCATTGACGAAGCAGATATTGCTGCAATGAACGATGTAGTTGATGGTTACGGCATTGGCACGTCGGTTGCAGATGCACCAACCATTGATTTTAACATGAAGGTTGTAGAGGTTGAAAGTGATGGCAAAATGATTAGGAAGTCAAAGAGGGGTGATATATCAGGCATCAAGGAGACTTACAGAAACTATGACGCTGGGTCTGACATAATACTGCCGGAAGAAAGGTCGCCTCCCGAGGGGTACGTAAAGTTAATGAAGCAATGGATTTCTGAAGGCAAAGTGATTAGGGAATTTGAAGGCATTGAGGAAGTGCGGGACAGAGTAATGAAAAGAATATCCTGGGCAAGGGAAAAGCATCCATCCGTAAAGCTAATAAGCTGATTAATTTTTTTCGGCGTATGGACAAACTCACTGAAGTTCTCAATCTCGCAAAATCCAAGGGCTATTTCTGGCCATCATATGAGATATACGGTGGCGTAAGTGGTTTTTACACAATTGGACCCATGGGGTCACTGATTTTAAGGGATATGGAGGACCTGTGGAGAAGCTACTTTGTAAGGCCCCAGGGATTCCTCGAAATAGATTCGCCTGCAATAATGCCTGCCAGGGTGCTAAAGGCTTCAGGGCACGTTGACAATTTTAAGGACCCAATGGCTGAATGCAAAAAGTGCGGCAGCAAGTACCGCGCCGATCACCTGCTTAAGGAATCAGGCATCGATGTTAGCGAAACCGCAAGTATCAGTTACATGAATGAGTTACTCAATCAGAACAAGGTAAAGTGCCCAAATTGTGGCGCCACCGAGTGGAATGTAAAGCAGTTTCTGAACATGTTTGAAACAAACATTGGGCCCTATGCGGAGAGCAAGGGGTACCTTCGTCCAGAAACTGCTCAGGGGATCTTTGTGGAATTTAAAACGCTGCTTGACATTAACAGGGGAAAGGTGCCCATGGGAATAGCTCAGATAGGTAAGGGTTACAGGAATGAAATATCTCCCAGGCAGTCAATGATAAGGCTCAGAGAATTTCACATGATGGAACTTGAGCTTTTTATGGACCCTGAAGATGAGCAGGCACCGCTGCTAGACGAAAGTGTAAAACTGCCTCTGCTACATGAAAGGGTCAGGGAAAAGGGGGAACCTGAACTGCTGACACCAAAGGAAGCGCACAGGACAGGGGTTGTTAAGAGCGCATGGCTTGCTTACTTCTTGGCTCAATCGTTCAAATTTGTAAGGGCACTTGGGGTTCCAGAATCAAAACAGAGGTTTATTGAAAAGCTTGTGGGAGAAAGGGCACACTATTCAGCACAGACATTTGACCATGAGGTTTTTTTTGATGAAATGGGCTGGACCGAAGTTGCGGGTCTTGCATACAGGACCGACTATGACCTAAAAGCGCACGCCAAGGAAACGGGACAGGAGCTTGTTGCAATTGAAAAAAGGGCCATCAGCACTAGGACCAAAATCAGCCTAAAGGAGGATGCAGTAAAGCGCAACCACCCTGACAGCTGGGAAAAAATAATGGCCTCTGTTCCAGAAAAGAAGGGAAACGACGTGTTTGCCGGTGACATCAGGTTGCTTCAGGACGATTACAAAATCATAGAGGAAGTTGAAAGGGAAGAGGTCAGAAAGTTTGTGCCACATGTAGTTGAACCTTCATATGGGCTTGACAGGCTGCTGCTTACAACCATTTACTACGCTTATGGGAAGAGGGAAGGCAGAAACGTCCTCTCTATCCCACAGGAACTGCTCAGGAAGGTGGTTGCTGTGCTGCCCTTGGTTTCAAAGGATGAAATGATAAAAAAGGCTCTTGAAATAAAGGATATGCTGGACAGGTCAGGCTACTTTGTAATCCTAGATGATAAGGGGTACATAGGTAAAAGGTATGCCAGGCTTGATGAAGCTGGAGTACCAAAGGTCATAACGGTTGACGGTCAAACGCTTGAGGATGGCACAGTAACAGTTAGGGACAGGGATACATGGAAACAGGAACGCACAAAGGTTGAGGATATTTTAAATGGTTGAAAACAAATGGCGTTTGCTGTTCATGGCGGTGCTGGAAGGGTCAGGGATGAAGCTGGAATAATCCCCGCGCTGGGCAAGGCACTTGATATTGGAATTGAACTTGTAAGGGTAGGGGACCCCATAAGTGCAGCTGTTGAGGCCCTGGCATTTATGGAGGAAACAGGGCTCTTTAATGCTGGAAGGGGGGCGGTCCCTAATTCAGAAGGCAGGGTTCAGATGGATGCCGGAATAATGGACGGGAGGTCCCTAAAGGTTGGGGCGGTTGGAGCTGCATATCTCAAAAGCCCAATAAGGGCTGCGCTTGATGTCATGTCAAAAACGCCACATTCGCTTATAGTAGGAAATAACAGCATGCTCAGTTCAGGAATTGAAGGAGGAGATACAATAGGCGCCGTTGCTGCAACAGATGATGGCTGGTATGTGGCAGCTTCATCAACAGGAGGTGTGAAGGGAAAAATGCCAGGACGCATAGGTGATGCTGCCATTGCGGGGGCTGGGTTTTATGCACTGAACAAAACGGGGGCTACAGCACTTACCGGGATAGGCGAACAGAACATGAGGGTGTTGACGGCTTTCAGGATTGTAAATTTGATGAAGGAAGAGAGCGCGCTTGAAGCGTTAATAAATTCATTTTCATATATCAAAACTGCACTGGGGGAGGTGAACCAGGGCGGGATTGCCATAGATTCAAGGCTGAGAGTTGGGATCTATCACACAGAGCCCCAGATGCCCGCATGCGCGGTAAAGGGAGATAAGAAGGTGTGTAGGATGAATTTCGAAAAGGGGCTTTTGCTCTGATCAGCATGCAACAGATTTTAATATAACTAATAAAAATAAGGGTGGGCAAACGGACTTGATATCCAACAGGATGGACTTGAACAGCGGGCTCCTCAGAATACTCCTTGTGGGAACATTCAGGACATTTTCCATTTCCATGGTTAGCCCATATGTAGGGCTGGTTCTTTACAGGAAAGGAATGCCCCTGCTTCTGGTTGGAGCTTACTATGTTATGCTGGCAGTTACCGGAGCACTTGGTCAATTTTTTGGAGGAATGCTTTCAGACAGAAGGGGAAGAAGGTACACGATGGTTTTGGCACAGCTGCTCAATTCAGCTGCCCTGGTGGCAATGGGACTCAGCCTGCTCATTCCCGGATATGTCCTGATCTCCGGATTTGGCCTGATACAATCGCTTTTTGGCAGCGCCACTTTTTCCGCGTACAACACCTATGTTGGAGACCTGGGAAGAGGTCAGACTGAATTAATAAAGAATTATGGACTGATGAGAATAGGGGTAAATCTTGGATGGGCCATTGGGCCGCTATTTGGAGGGTTTGCCATAAGCTTCCTGGGTTATTCTAACGCGTTTATATTAGCCGGTATCACAATACTTGCTTCAACATCATTGTTCATAGGATTGAAGGAAAGCTCCCATGCCTTTTCAGGTTTTAATCTGGATGCAATAAGGGACAGCAACTTTGTGAAAAAAATTTCTCCGTTCTTTTTATCATACGTATTTATCGCGCAGTTTGGCCTTACGCTCACCATTTATGAAACAACAACGCTTGGCATGCCCCTAACATACTTGGGTGTGCTTTACTTTGTAAACGGCGCTGGTGTGGTGTTGCTGCAGTTCCACATAGCAAGATTCCTGTCTAAAAGGGACCCAATCAGGTGGTTAAAAGTTGGACTTGCCTTCTACATTACTGGCTTCATGGTACTGGCGCTAATGAGGTCTTATGCCGGAGGTATAGTAGCCATATTTATTGTAACCATAGGCGAAAACATATTCTCGCCACTTGCAATGACTGTGGCCAACATGCTTTCCAGACCAGAAAAGAGGGGGAGCTATCTTGGAGCATTTGGAATGTTGACAAGTTCCGCACGCTCAGTTGGTTCATTTGTTGGAAGCACGGCAATGTCTTTCTTGCTGATGAACCCGGTTGGGCTCTGGGCCTCACTGGACAGTTTTGGCATCATAGCCATAATTGCGCTGAGTGCTGGGTTCAGAAGGAGCAAAAAAGCTTAAATTTTCAGAGAATAAGTATTGAAAGAAAGAAAAATTGAGCAATAATGATGAAAGCTGCCTGTTCTGCAGGATCATAAGGGGCGAGGAAGCTGCATATATTGTTTACAATGACCAAAACGCTTTAGCATTCCTTGACAGGTTCCCGATAGTTCCTGGTCACACTCTTGTAGTGACAAGGGAACACTACAAGGATTTCCTTTCAACTCCCTCCGAAGAATCCGCCAGGCTGGCAGGTGCAACAAAAACCGTTGCAAACGCAGTTAAATCTGCCATGAAAGCAGATGGTATAAGACTTTTCACCAATGTTGGAAGGAGCGCCGGTCAGGTCATTTTTCACGTGCACGTTCACATACTGCCCTCATGGGAAAATGAACCAGCTTTTGTTAATTTCAGGAAAAGAAACGAAATAACTCACGATGAAGCAATAAAAATATCAAATGCTATCAAGGAGGAAATAAGAAAGCAGGTTTGAACTACTTTTCTTCAAACAATAGCTTTATAAATGAAAATTTATTAATAAATTAATTATGAAGTGGGTTACAAGAAAAAGGGCAATGGTAGATAGAATAGCGTGTCCGTGGCTTATAAGTAGGTTCGTAGACAAAAATGCGGAATTCCTCTTTGTTCCTGAAGAGGAAGTTATGAATGTTGCAAAAACTGAAAACGCAATACCGTTTGACACGCGGGGAGCAGAACTTAACCATTTCTATGACGAAAATGGCACAGAATATGTATCATTTGATGCAATAATTAGGAAATATGAACTAAAGGATCCCGCATTGCAGGAACTTGCAAAAATTGTAAGGGGGGCTGATGCTCACAACCCCACGAATGCCCCTCCAGAATCTGCAGGCCTCAAGGCCGCAGCCAGGGGGTTCAGGGAAATATCAAAGGACGATTACCATAACATGAGCCTGCAGTTTCCCCTTTATGATGCGCTGTACATGTACTGCAAGATGAAACAGCAAAGTTAATTGCTTTTTTGTATTTTCTGTAGCATAAAGCCTTAGTTAGGGCAGCTTAATCAAAGACCCAACACGCCGTGTTTGGAGGCACCACATGCTCTATCTAAACCGCAACAATAGCATAAATGAAGTTCATAAATAGCTTGAGGGAATGTGCTCCTACAGAGATATATCTTAATGAAATATGAGCTTGAAGATTAGCATTATAATTATGAGCAAGGATGATACACCGTTGGCAAGAATCACTGGCAATGAAAATATGTAAAATCCGTACGCTAACCATAAAATCGCTCCAGAAAAAAGTATGACAAGCCAAAGAAGAGAGATGCCCTTTGTATCCCTTGTTATATATATTTTGTAAACTTCTGGCACATATGCCACTGTAGTTAAAAACCCTGCAACTAGACCTATAGTAAGAACAAAGTTCATATTGAACTGACCCCCACATGCACATTAAAAACCTTTTTTATGCTTGCAAGGCCCTACCTTGATTAGATAGTTAACCTGCTGGCGTTACCGTGTAAAATGATTTGCCCTTCAAGGGCGGTTCTTCATGTTTAAGCCTACAAAGACAACTTCAAGGTAGCCTACAATTCACGAGTAGAAGACGTGCAAGCAAACGAGCAAATACAATAGGCGAACTGTTACTCAAAAATGTTAAAGGGATGGAAAGGGAGACTGCGGAAAGCCTACGTGAGAAATAAGCATCGAATATCCAAATAGCCCAGAATAGAGGAAATAAAAGAAATCAACTTATTTTGCTCAACAACGATAACACGAATTGAACAGGTTGGCAAGGAATATGGCATGAAGCCTGTTAATTAAGCGTACACATCAATGGAGTGCTCCCTGTGCGAGGTCAGGCATAGAAGAGTGGAAGGACAAAAAGTGGGTGTTCCCGCGCAAAGCGCTCACTGCATACCTGAATGGAGCAATAAACATTATACAGCAGTCCGATGGGGGGTAAATGGTTGAATGAAGGCACAGCCTGCGTTCTGGAGCGGGTGTATAAACGTTAGCAATATAGCAATGAAGGCGGTAAACCACGAACCTATGATCAGCCTTAAGGGAACCATATTAGGGCTGTGAGGATGTCAGAGCTTATTCTAATTTATCAATTTTGAAACTATGGCTAAAGTTCAACGTCGCTTAAAGGAATCACATATGATGATGGATTTATATTATAACCCTTTTTACTTATTTCATTTATCGACCCAACATGGGCAAACCCGTTAATGTCATTAAAGCTGCTATAGGCCCTTACGATTCTGTTAATGTTTTCTTCGCTAAGATAATTCAGTCTCTTTGCCTCACGGTGCGGCTCCTTTTCTAAGGTTGCATTTATGAAAATGACTTCTCCAGTGTGAGTTTTGGAAGTCTTGAACAGCATAATGCTGCTAGGGGATGTGGTGTGATAAAAGATCCTTTCAGGTAAAAGTATTACAGCATCAAGAATGTCAGAGTCAACTACCCTTGACCTGATGTCCCTGTCATTTCCTTGCCTTGACAGGCATTCTGCATCCATCACTAGGCCCGCCCTTCCATCCTTCTGTTTTGTCGATGCCAGTGAATGCTGTATCCATGCCCAGTCTGCTGATTCAAGGGATGTAAACCCATACTGAAACCTGTCCTTGACCAGGTCACCCTTTTTAAGCACGCTTTCATCATAACCATAAAGGTTCCATGGTGGATTGGAAAGCACCACATCAAATTTCTTTAACTGACCGCCCTCAACTGTATGAGGAAACAGAAGTGTGTCATCCATGTACGCTGAATAGTTTTTTATTTTATGAACCTGCATGTTCATTATTGCTATGATGTTGGCAATGGCGCTCAACTCCTGACCGTACACGCTTGCACTGCATCCGGAGCAGTTTTTTATAGCATGCATGTATGAATAAATCAAGAAACCCCCGTAACCCATTGCTGGATCATAAATTGTTTCACCTGCAACCGGATTTACTATTCTCACAAGCAGGTCAACTATTTCCCTTGGTGTGTAGGCTTCCCCCTCCTTGGTGTGCGTTAGAGCATAATACCTCAGAAGCCATTCAAATGCGCCTCCTAATGAGCCTGGATCATCGAACCCTGTTTCGTCCAGTACCTTCAAAAGCTGCTCGATAGTTTCCAAGGCCCCCCTGACGCCAGAGAACTGTCCATAATCAAAATAGTTAACCATGTGCTTTAAGGAGTGATCACTGCCGGCAATTTCAGATACAGCCTTTGAAAGGTTTAAAAGGAGGTTCTGTTCATCCCCAGTTAATTTTTCATATGAAATCCCAAGCTTTGACTTTATGAACACCAGGGCCAGCAGGTACCTATAATCTATCCTGGCCCTGGTAATGTCAGCTGCTCTCTTTAAAGCCGAAACCTGGGCTTCTGTTAGTTCCATTGCCATGGCGTTGCTTTGCACACTGAATTATTTAATTATTTATTTACAAATTTATTAAACAAAACTTTGATTGCCATTAATAATTTTTATGTATAATTTATTAGAAGGCAGTCATTTTAACCTGTGAATGATCAAGGTTAAGAGGGTTTATGAATCAAAGGAGCTGGATGATGGCCGGTGGATACTTGTGGAAAGGTTATGGCCCAGAGGGATTAAAAGGGAAAAGATAGACCTGTGGCTTAAGGATATAGCTCCAAGCACTGAATTGAGGGTCTGGTTCTCACATGACCCTGCAAAGTGGGAGGAATTCCAGAAGAAGTACTTTTCTGAACTTGAAAAAAACAAAGCAGTTGAACAGATATTTAAAATGGCCTCCACTGGAAATATAACCCTGGTTTATTCTGCAAGGGACACCCAGAGGAACAGTGCTGTTGCGCTGCAAAAATACCTGCAAATTAAAGCAAAACAGTGATACTGTTTCTGATTGTTTCTTGAAAAACGTTTCACCAATGTTTCAGGCAATTGCTATAAATGAACTCATTGCATATGCGTTGGGTGATATAAAATGGCACAATCAGTTACCTATCCAAAGACCGCATATACACTGGCTCTTATAGCAGGGATACTTATGATAGTCAGCAGCGTATTAACTTCCATAATGGCTATGTACTTTCTCATAGCTCCTTTCCGCATGGGATTTAGAGCTCCTTTCATAATGATTGGTTCAATGGTGTTTTTCGGATTAATATCTGGAATAATAGTGTTGATTTCAGCATTAATGATAAGAAGCAAACCGGCAGAAAGCACAACTTGGGGCATCTTAGCAATAGTGTTTTCAATCTTCAGCTTTTTCGGAATGGGCGGATTCGTGATAGGAGCAATACTGGGAATAATAGGAGGAGCCTTTGCGCTCTCATGGCAACAACCTTAAGTTATTATTTATTTTTTTATTTTTAGTTTTATCTTGTTAGTGTTGCCAACTTTCTCAACTGTAACTATCCCCCTTTGGGCCAGCCTTGCTATTATCCTATGAGTTCTAAGTCTTGTAAAGTCAGCTTCTTTTGTAATCTGTTTCTGCAGATACTCCCCATCATGTTTAATCAATATATCAACTACTCTCCTTTCATCTGGCAAAAGAAAGTTCATAAGTTCTTTAACATCAACTTCGTTTGAATCTTTCTTTCTTGGAGTTATTTCTGGCATTATAATAAAATAAATGATCCCCACGCTGCTGGCCAAGGTCGTGCTAAAGAACAGCAAAAAGCTTGCAGGAACAAAAAATGGTATGCCTGACGGAATCTGCCCAGCAAAAAGCTGAACGATTAGCTGCCATATATCAGGGGTCTTTTCAGTTAAAGAAACCAGCGCTATAAGTAAAATGCCTATGCCCACTGAAGCGGCTACAAGAATTATCAGAAGCATCTTTAGCTTGTCCAACAAAATAGTTTAGAGTGCACAAGTTATAACTTTTAGCCATCATTGACTTTCTCTAAAGCTTCCAGTTCTGGATTAAGCGCGTTTTCTATCAAATAATATAGCTAACCAATAAACTGCTCTTTTCATCAGGATAGATTTTTAGGTTGCATAAGTGTTTATTAGCACCCACTCATTAATGACCTTCATGCAGGTAAATAGAGTAAGCGATTATGTCTGGGAAATTCCAAAGGAAGACGGCATGAACGTGCCTGTCAGGGTTTATGCCAGCCTAAAGCTCTTGGAAAAGATAAAGACTGACAGGACTCTGCAGCAGGCAGTGAACGTTTCCAAACTTCCCGGAATAATCAACTATTCTTACGTAATGCCGGATGGGCATGAAGGTTACGGCTTTCCAATAGGAGGAGTTGCCGCATTTGACGTTGATGGTGGCGTAATAAGCCCTGGCGGTGTGGGCTACGACATAAACTGTGGCGTAAGGCTAGTGCGCACTAACTTAACTGAAAAGGAGCTGAGGCCTTCCCTTGGGAAGCTGCTCGATTCTCTTTACAGAAATGTGCCCAGTGGGCTGGGCAGCAAGAGCGGGTTCAGGTTCAACGCTTCACAACTTGACGAAGTGGCTAATCTTGGGATGAAGTGGGCTCTGGAAAACGATTATGCGTGGGATGAGGACCTGAAATCAGCGGAGGAAAACGGGAGCATGAAGGGTGCAGACCCCAGAAAGGTCTCAAGGGAAGCCAAAGCGCGGGGCGCGGCTCAGCTGGGAAGCCTGGGTAGCGGTAACCATTTTCTGGAAATAGAAGTTGTGGACAAAGTGTTCGATAGAGAAGCGGCAGGTGTAATGGGTATTAAGGAGGAGGGCCAGGTTCTTGTTCTTATACACACCGGCAGCAGGGGTTACGGCCATCAGGTCTGCAGTGATTACCTGCAGGTGATGGAAAGGTCGGTCAAGAAATATGGTATAGAGCTGCCGGACAGGGAGCTGGCCGCTGTGCCCTACAGCAGCAGTGAGGGCCAGGATTACATTGGAGCGATGATAAGCGCTGCAAACTTTGCGTGGACCAACAGGCAGCTGATAACTTACATGGTCAGGGAAAGCTTCAAAGCAGTTGGCGATCCTGAGAAGCTGGACATGAACCTGATATATGATGTGGCTCACAACATAGCAAAGAGGGAAAGGCATTTGGTTAACGGAGATATGAGGGATGTCATAGTTCACAGGAAGGGTGCCACAAGGGCATTTGGGCCAGGATCTGAATTTATACCTGAAAAGTACAAGTCCATAGGACAGCCTGTGCTAATACCTGGAAGCATGGGCACCGCAAGTTACATGCTTGCTGGGGTTTCCGGAAACGATACGCTCAGTTGGGGAAGCGCCGCGCATGGGGCAGGAAGGTACATGAGCAGGAACGCTGCAAAGAGGGCTTACAGTTACAACACATTGATTGAAGAGCTCAAGGACAGGGGAATAATGGTCAGGGCAGCAAGCAAAGAAACTGTTACTGAAGAGGCACCCCTGGCATACAAGGACGTTGACCTTGTAGCTGAAGCCACTGAAATGGCTGGGCTTGCCAGGAGAATTTTCAGGATGAGGCCCATTGGGGTCGTTAAGGGCTAAGTTGTTTCCAGAATGATGATGGTAAAATGAAACAGAGGGTTGAAATCACTGTGCGCGGGCTTGTGCAGGGGGTTGGGTACAGGGCATTTGCCAAGAGGGCAGCTGATGCGCTGCAAGTCACTGGCTTTGCTGAGAACATGCCAGACGGTTCTGTAAGGATAATAGCTGAAGGCGAAAGGGAAAAACTGGAAGAGTTCATCAAGGAATGTAAAAAGGGGCCATCGCTTGCTGAAGTTGAAAGCATTGACAAAAAATGGTACCCCTACAAAGGAGAATTTGTTTACTTTGAATATTTCTGAAGTTTCATGAAGTGAGAAGCCTGGCCCCTATCTTTATTGCAAGCATTGGATGTTTCATTAGCTTTGAAGCCACCTTTGAAAAGTCAAAACCGTTCGCTAGGTCAAGTATATCGCCCTCATCAAGTATTTCCTGAAGCTGGTTAAAATCATCATCTGATGCCTTTTCAAAAACCTTCATGGCCTTCAGGCTTGACCTTATCCTCTTGCCCCATGGATCATCGTAGGCGCTGTAAAATTCTGAAAGCCTCTGAGCTGATACATCTCCTTCATTTGATGCTTTTGCCGCAACCCTTCCTGCAACCATTCCCGCAATGAGTGATGCGTGTATTCCTGCACCTGTAAATGGGATCACAGTGCCAGCAGCATCGCCAGCAAGTATCAAATTGTCCCTCACTGCGTCCTTTATTAGCCCCCCTATGGGTACAGGAGCTCCGCGGTAATCTATTATTTTGGCCCTTCCCAGCTCATCCGAATGTTCCTTGACAAACTTGTCAAGGTACTGTTTGGCTACAACTCCCCTTACCCCAATACCAACTTCAGCTATATCGTCTGTCTTTGGGAAGATCCAGGCATATCCCTTTGGAGCTACGCTATCTCCCAGATAGAACCTTACAGAGTTTGGATGTTCAAGTTTTACGTTGCCCATTATGTACTGCACCGTGGGTATTGGCTCTGATTTCTCTTTTATTCCTGCCACCTTTGCTACTGCAGAATGATATCCGTCTGCTCCTATCAATACATTGGCAGTGTAAATTTTGCTGCTGGTCTTAACCTTCACAATGCTGCCTTCCCTCTCGAAGCTTTCAAATGATTCTCTTACATGTATTTCCGCACCGGCCTGAGCGGCTTTGGATGCCACTTCCTGAAGAAAGAACGTTTTGTTTATGGAATAACCTTCCTGGTTTATTTTAACGTACTTACCGTTAGGGGCAAAGACCATGGCGTTTGCCTTTCTTACGATGAGAGGGTAATCAGCCTTCAGCCCCATATCCGTGAACGTTTCAAGGGATGTAGCTTCACCGCAGGGTTTCCATGCAGCTATTGCAGGTTCCCTTTCCAGCAAAAGTGTTCTAGCCCCGGCTTCTGCGCTTGACTTTGCTGCAGCTACGCCTGCAGGCCCTCCACCAACTATAATTACGTCGTAGTCAGGCATTTTACTAAACTTACCATAATGGCTTTATTAACGTTGCTTATTAAAAATAGAGATTACGGCTTTAGACCAATCGCTTCAAATATGGCTGCCAGGTTGACGTTGCTCCTTACAGCTTCTGAGGCGCTCTGGATTTCAGTGTCGTAGTCCAGGGAAAGTGGACCGCTTATGGCATCGTACCCGTTTTCTGCCCTTATGGTGTTTACAAGAGAAAGCGTGAAATCTTCGTTTTCAAATATCCCGTGCAAATATGTGCCAAATACCTTGCCGCTCTGGGAACCGTCTGGCCTGCTTACAGGCATGCCATTTTCCTTCATTATAACAGCAAACGGTGAAGGGGAAACAGTTTCTCCATAATGTATTTCATAACCAGATATGGGTATTCCCTCCATGCCCTTGGCCACGATTGTCCCCTCCACATTCCTCACTTTCTTCACTGGCTCCATTACAGTTTCAGCTTCAAGAATGTTCAAACCGTCAATTTCGCCAATCCCGCTTTCCACCCTGTCAACAATTCTCTTTCCCATCATCTGAAGGCCGCCACATATTCCCATGACCCTCTTGCCATCTGATACTGCCCTCTTCAACATCTCATCAAAGCCTGATGCCTTCAAGTGAATCAGGTCATGAACAGTTACCTTTGAGCCAGGTATTATCGTCAGGTCATAATCCTGGGGGTCTGGAAACTCTTCAAAGCTGATGCCCAGCTCTCTTACCTTGTAGAGTGGATAGATGTCTGTGAAATTTGATATGTGCGGAAGCTTAACAACCCCCACCCTGATCCTCCCTCCCCTGCTGGGCAGGCTGTCAGCGGAATCCTCCCAGGGGAGCATCAGGTGCAAATAAGGCACCGCACCCAGAATCCTTATGTTGTACCTTTCCTTCATGATCCTGTAGGCAGGCCTCAAAAGGCCTTCATCTCCCCTGAATTTATTGAGCACTGCCCCTATCAGCCCCCTCCTTCCTGTTATGCTAACTGTGCCCAGTATGCTTGCAAAAGCTCCGCCCCTATCAATATCTGAAATTAGTACGGTCCTTGCACCAACTGCCCTGGCAAATTCAGTGTTAGCCATGTCCTTCAAGTTGACCTCTGCAGGTGACCCCGCTCCCTCAATGACCACAAGCTCATGCTTGCTTCTGAGCTCCCTGAATGCGTCCAAAGCTATGCTCATGAGCTTATCATGAATTTCATCCCTGTAATAGTCCCTGGGGTTAAGGGTCATGTAATGCTTCCCCATTACAACAACGTGAGATTTGCTTGCCTCAGGCTTTATGAGCACGGGGTTCATGAGCACGCTTGGCTCCACACCCGCTGCCCTTGCTTGCATGGCCTGTGCATATGCTATTTCTCCCCCCTCTGCAACCGCAGAATTGAGTGACATGTTCTGTGCCTTGAAAGGAACCGCGTCAACGCCCATGTCCTTTAGTATTTTCAAAATAGAAGTTACAAAAAACGTCTTACCTGCTCCCGACGATGTCCCCATCACCATTAAGGGCTTAAGTTCCCTTGGCAACTGGCCTCCCACCAAACAGCACGGTCCTTGATTCCCTGTGATACCTGAGAGCTTCCCTCACGCTTGTGGAATTCAAAATTACGAGGTTAGCCTCTGAGCCCTCCTTAACTTCGTGACCTTCCAGCCCAATGGCCCTTGCTGCCCTTTTGGTTATCATATCATAGACCATCTCCCTACCAACCTCGTCCATGGACCATAGAAGGTGAGTGGCAAGGAACCCAACTTCAAGCATGTTGCACCTGCCGTATGGGTAGTAGGCATCGTTACAATCGTCCTGACCGAGTGCCACATTCACGCCGTAATCGAGCGCCCTTGTAACTGGCAAATGATATGCACCCGTGTGGGGGTTTGTTACAAGGCTTATTTCAGCTTGCTTCACCTTTCCCAGAACCCTGATTAGGCTGCTTTCATCATAAAGCTGTAGTGCCCTGGCGTGGCATGCCTCAACTTTTCCGGTCATTCCAGCATTTTCCGTCTCCTCAGCCAGCATTTCAAGGGATCTTAGGGCTGGATTCGGCGCATCGTCAACAAGGAACGCTGCTGGTTTTGAATACCTTTTCGCGATTTCAAGAACCTGCCTTATGTGTTCTCTCTGAGCCCTTTCATTATCCTCTATCCATGGTATTCCGCCAACCACATCTGCCCCCTTCCTTATTGCCTCTTCGACCAGATCGATTGCGCCCGGGTCCATAATCAGTCCCTGCTGCGGAAATGCCACAATCTGTAGCTGCATCATGTTTCTGAGCTCATCCCTAGCCCTTGCTGCACCTAAAAAGCCCTTTAGTTCTGCAGCAGTATCAACATCAACAAAGCCCCTCACATGGGTCACACCGTACTTTAACGCCTCAAGCATTCCCTGTTTTACCCTTACGTATATTTTATCTGGATCATATTCCTTCTTTACCATGGCTGCAGCCCTTATTGCATCCTTTGCTCCTGTTCCCAGCTGGTAAACGTTCATTGTGAACTTTTCCACCATTGGGCCCGTTTCAACCTTATCAATGTGCACATGAGGCACTACAAAGGATTCCGTTAGGAGGTTACCTCCCCCATTTATTTCACCTTCAGACCCATCCCACGGTTCTATTTTGTAAATTTTATCACCGTTAATGGTTAGCTCGTATGTGCCCTTCCTTCCCCTTAGCGCAACGTTGGTTATCCTGTACATGCATTATCTTTATAATGGGCTGCCTATAAACAATGCTGCAGGGATCACGATTCAAAAAGCTTCATACAAGCTTCACAATGTTTTCCCTGTCGGTTTTGATCACCTTAACCTTACCTTCCCTTTCAAGCCTCTTTATTGCCCTCCATGCAGTGGTTTTTGGTATGACCAGCTTTTGCCTTATTTCGCTCTCCCTTGCAGAACCACCCCGGCTCTTTAAGAACTGCAATATCTGGTCGTCAAGCTCCCTCATTTGTCCCTCATTTGGTTTCATGCGCCCATATATCAGGTAACCTGCAACGATAACTGCTGCAACTACACCTGCACCTATTTCCCAGAGATTATATGAAGGAGTGCTTGTAACGGTGACCCTAGACGGAGGGGGAATGATATAACTTATGGTCCAGTTTCCTGGTCCAAGCATAAGGTAAATGGATGAATCAATCTGCCCTACGGTGCTAGGTATTGAGCTCATGGATACTAGTGAAGCATTGGGGGGTAGAATCAGTCTGGTCTCATATGGCGTATCCAGCTTCACAAACCAGGAAACGTTGTTCTTGCCCACAATGCTGTAGGTATAATAGTTTACACTAACCGTTCCGTTTATGTCAGGTACAACGGTTAAATTGCTATTGTTTATGCTGTAAAGCGCAGGTGAACCGTTAGAATAGGTTACAGTGAGAGCCTCAGGACTCCCAATAAGCGTGATGTTATATGGAACAAAGGCTGTGACAGTTGCGTTTTCAGTTATGCCTGCATATCCGTTTGTAAAGACAGTTACGGTGGCTGAAGGCTGCTGAGCATATGTGGTAGCAAGCAATGATAGAAGCAGCACAATCATGAGCTTCATGATTGGCTTTTGAAAATCATAGTTTTAAAAGCTTTTTCAGAAAAGCCTTAACTTTGTTCCGTAGCCCTTCTCAGCAGCTCTCTGAAGCACCAGAGTTGCTGAAGCTATATCCTGTATCGCAAGCCCGGTTGAATCGAATACCGTTATTTCTCTGTCAGAGGTTCTCCCCTTTATCATGCCTTCAAGCACCTGCCCTATTTCACCAGCAATCCTTTTCGGGTCCAGTATGCCCCTGGATATTGGAACGTTCACCTCACCGGAGTGCACAGCCTGTTCCATATCATCAACTATGATCCTTGCCTTGAGGAGCAATTCAGGTTCAAGCTCCTCCTTCCCCGGCGCGTCTGCGCCTATGGCATTTATGTGCGCTCCCTCAGGCACCCACTCACTCTTTACAACTGGCTCTGTGGCAGGCGTTGTAGTGACGATTATGTCAGCATCGGACACACACTCCTTTACACTTGAAGCGACGTCTATTGCAACCCCCATGCTCTTTGCGTACTCTGCAAATTTTTCAACGGAAGTTTCTGATACATCGTAGGCCCTTCCTCTCAACCCCTTTATTGTCTCAACCAGCCCTAGGAGCTGAAACTTTGCCTGGGTTCCTGCCCCCACAAAGGCAACGGTCTTGGAATCCTTCTTGGCCATTTCCCTTGCAGCTATTGCACCGGCTGCACCTGTCCTCATGCTTGTGAGCAGTGTGCCGTCCAATATGGCTATTGGTTCTCCTGTTGTTGGATCCAAAAGCAAAACTGTGGCCATTACTGTGGGAAGCCCCTTTTCCTTATTTTTCACATGCACATTTACCACCTTGACCCCTGCTGATTTTAGCGAAGGTATGTATGCAGGCATGACCCTGAAATCGCCCTGATACTCATGAAAGAACAGGTAAACCTTGGGCGGCATCTGAACATTGCCGCGTGCCTTTTCTCTGAATGCTTCATCCACTGCACCGATAACATCTTTAATGCTTACAAGAGACCTGACATCATCCATGCTGAGAAAAGTTACTGTCATGAGTGCTCATATCTTGAGAGGTTTAATAAACTTTTACGCTTAACATTATTCGAGAATTCCCTGAGGTCTCATGCTATAACCATTAGGTTAAGATCCACTATAAGGACTAATAATAAAAAAAGTCACAATTAAAAAATAATGATCAGTTGCCTTTTTTCGCACAATCAGTAAGCAATCCATTTGTTAGGTGGCTGACCGATGTTATAGTTATGTATGAAATTATAAAGACTGTGATGAGCACTACAGCTATGCCGAAAACCTCTATCCCAAGCTGATGCAATGCAGCCATTCCGCCCCCGAAAAGCAGCCCATTTGGGAGTGTTGGGTTTCCTGATGCAGCTGCGTAGGCACTTTCCGTGAAAAATGCAATCATTATGACGCCAAAAAGTCCACCCAAAAAGTGGCCCGGCAGAAGACCTACAGGGTCAGTGAACCACTTGAACCTTGAGAAGTACCTTTCACCGGCTATGAACACTGGACCTGCAAGGAGTCCCAGAATTATTGCACTGCCAGGTTCAACAAACCCTGCAAGGGGAGTTATAACTATTAGGCCCATCAGCAATCCATTCACAGCATAGAGTATGCCCGGGCTTTCCTTTGAAACCAGATACTTTGTTCCCATGGTTGAAAGCATTGCGGCTGCGGCTGCAAGGAAGGTAACTACTGCAACCATCAGCACATCACTGTTAAATGCTAAAACGCTTCCTGGGTTGAATCCAAACCACCCCATAAAGAGCAGCAGAATCGCCAGCACAAGCCATCCCTCATTTAGCTTGATCTGTTCCTGAACGCTTTCCTTTAGACCGATCTTCCTTTCCTCCTGCCATATCCTGATGAGTATAGCTATGCCAGCTGCACCTGCAGCACCGTGTACAACAAGCCCCCCGGCAAAATCCCTCATGCCCATAAGGTACAACCAGCCGGTTGGATTCCATATCCAAGCCGCAGGCAGTGCCCAGATTATTGCAAAGTAAACTATTGAGAAAAGGAAGAATGATGATAGCTTCATCTTTCTTAGTACAACAACCCCAACGAGCGCAAGGGTTACAGACGCGAATGCGGTTTCAAACAGAAAGTAAGTTGTTGTTGTCAGCCCAGTTCCAAAGTACTGCGGTGTCATCGACCACCAGATGTTGTTTATGAATAAAACAGAGTTTGCGGCTTTTGAAAATGCGCCAAGAGCAAGGCCAGGAATGTAAGCTGGATCGCCGATGATGCCATCAATTGTCGGTGCAAATGCAACGTTAAAGCCAATCAGGCCCATAACCACGAGCGCTGTGCCCATTATCAATGTTGTTTTGAGAAGGCTCCTGTTCATCCTTTCTCCAAGTTCACCAACTTCCAGCAATCCCACAGAGATTGTCATTGTAAATACTAGTAAAGCAGCGATCACCACCCACAGGTTATTGATCAAAAATTGGATGTTTGCCAATTTACTATGCCTACGGTTGTCATCTTTTAAATGTTACCCGATTACTTTTAATCGATAATCCAGAAAATAACTTCAATATTCAACAATGTTCTCAGGCAGCATTATATAAAATGTTGCGCACCATCTATGAATATATATATAAAAAATTTAAACCTGCCCACGTTCTACGCAGCTTTTTCAATAAGCTCTTGCTTGCAAATGCGCAAACTTGCTTTTCCATTAATCTGCTTCTTTTTGACCCTTTCAATAAATCAATAAATAATCAAAATAACACAGCACAGTGCAATATTTATAAAGTAGAGAATTCTAATTTTTGCTTCTATGCCAGAGGAAAGAGGCTCTAAATTCAGAGACGTTTTTAAAGAATTATCAGATGTTACAAAGATGTTTTATATTGAAAATGTGCCTTCATACGGTAACAGTTTCTGGTTTCAGATTGGGTTTTACATTATAGTGCTTGGGGTTCTACTGGGCATCACTGGGGGCATTATGATGCTTTTTGGCCCTTATTGGTGGAATTACACTGAAGCTGGAATCATCTTAAGCCAGATTCATTTCTGGTCAGCTGAGCTGCTTGTTACGCTTCTTATCGTTCATCTGTTTGTGAACTTTTCTACTTCTTCCTACAAAAAAAGGAAGGATTCATGGGTTGTAGGTGCATTGATGCTGATGCTCGTAATGATAACCTATGCATTTGGTATAGGATTAAATAACAGCATTGTTTCTCAGTACAATGATAAAAGCGGAGCAGGATTGTGGAATTCACTGCTTCTTGGGTGGATAATAAACCCGGAAAATTATGGTGCGGTGCTGGGATGGCACGTAATAATAATTCCTGCAGTTCTTCTGGTTCTTGTAGGAGTTCATTTTATACTCGCATGGAGAAGGGGGCTCACTACGCCTCATATAAACAAGATAAAGTTTAGCATGGTAAAGGCCGATCACAAAAAAATGTTTGAAAGGGCAACGGCAATTGTAGTTATAGCCATAGCTGCAGGGGTTTTCCTTGGTCCATATTGGGCCACGCCCTTTGTTCCTGCTCTTAATGCGCAGTGGGCATCGCAGCATTATCCCAATGATTTTGCTTCAACTGTTTTACTTGAACTGAACCAAACATCAGCAACCTCAGAGTACGCCAAATTTTCTCCAATAGGCACAGTTAATCCATATTCTGATTCAGCAGATCCAATTACATACGTCAACACAAGCCAGGTTTACTTTGTTGGTCCATATTTGATGCTCATAAATGCGACTCATTCATATAACTACTTGGGATCATATTTATCTGAAAATTATTCAACAAGAATTAACCAATTAAATGATGCGTATTATTACTTTAAAAATGGAGGTTCCATAAACGGTGCCCTTTTGTCAGGCAATCCGGTTGAGGTTGCAGCAGCTCAGCTTACGCAGATGGCCCAGTCAGGGCTTTATGACGGTTCACTGTACCTGCAAACGTACGATCACAGCAGCCTGGACCAGACATATACCATAAGGCTGTTAACTGACATGGGTCTGATCCATTTGGTGGAAGGACAACAGTACGGATTATATGAAGGGGATCTTGGTATGATAAAATTTAACATTGAACCATGGCAGATTGGTTCATACTGGTTATTGCCATATGATCTTCTTGAAGCATGGGGCGATACAATACCGTGGTGGCATTCGCTGTACAATGAGCTAATCATAACTGCTATATTTATCATCATAGTTTTACTGCCATGGATCCCTGGCCTAAGGGACCTCCCAGATAAGCTTAGGCTCTACAAATTGTTCTGGAACAGATATACCATTCCAGAGATGAAAATAAACCGGGACCAAACAAAGAGAGCCGAAGGGGGTTAATTTATTGATGCTTAATAAAGAAGCTGAAACTTTACGTGGGCTGTTATAAAAGTGAAAAATATTTGGTACAAAGGCCTTGGTTCAACAGTGAGCTTAAAGCAAACGTATACCATTGCAGTTCTACCAAGTATATGGGGCCCAATGATAGGGCAGCTCAGAAGCATAGATGAGCTTCACACGCAGCAAAAGGGCTTGGGCTGGCACATGAATTAATTGAGCTTAGACCAACCAACAAAAGTCTTATAGATAAATGACGACAAGTTAGGTGACATGCCAGTCAAATGGTTAAACAAAAATATACTGTTGATTTCCTTCTCAGCATTCTTCTCAGATCTGGGTTATCAGACCGTACTTGCTGTGTTGCCAGTGCTTTTGGTTATCATTTATCATGCCCCAGTATACATTTATGGAATAACTGTGGCAGTATCTTATGGGTTTGGAGCTATACTTGGATATCTGGGAGGCAGGCTTGCCGATAAATTTGGAAGAAAGAAGGTTGCTGTAGTAGGAAATGCCTTAATTCCCTTGCTTTCATTTAGCGGACTGACGAACAGCGCATATGAAGCCTCAGCACTATTCAGCGCTGGATGGCTATCCAGAAACTTCAGGTCCCCAGCAAGAAAGGCATTGATAAGCGAGGAAATAAATGAAGAGAACAGGGGCAGAGTGTTCGCATTGTTAAATGCACTTGACGTTGGTGGAGGGGTGTGTTCGATATTAATACTGTTAACGCTTATCTACCTCGGCATATCTCTCAGGTACATAATACTGCTTACAGCCATACCCATAGTCATAGCTACAGCACTTTTGGTAATGGTCAAGGAAAAACACAACGAAACTAGGAAAGTTCACGAAGAAGCTTCAGGCCACGGAGCATATAGGGGTGTGCTGCTTGCAACGGCCCTGTACGGGTTTAGCGTTTACAGTCTCGGGTTCCCCGTTTTGACCATAGCACAGGCAACACATATGAATGTGCCTGCCTTTGCATCATACGGCCTTTTTCTGCTTGCTTCTGCTGTATTTGGATACTTTATCGGGACAAGAAAATTAAAGTTGGTTCCGTCACTTGGATTTTTAGGCTACCTGCTATCAGCGATTGGGACATTTATGCTTGGACTTTCATATTTTTTTAGATGGGGACTTCCAGCTCTAATGTTTTCTGTATTGATAATAGGAATGGCCATTGGTACAATAGACACATTGGAACCAAACCTCATAACCCAAGTAAAGAAACAGCTTGGTGAAGGTATGGGTTCTTTAACAGCTTCAAGAAGCGCTGGATTATTTATAGGCAATCTCACAATGGGGTTCCTTTATTATTTTAATCCGTTGTATTCATATTCATATGCTGCAGCCGCCTCAGCCATAGCAGCCGCAATGCTGTTTATTCTTGGAGGCAAGTACAGTGGCCTTATTTGACTTCACTTTAAAACGTATCTCATTAATTGATGATAAGAAAAATTTTCATTGCAGAGGAGCATTATCATACAGCTATCATCATGGCCAATCATCAATGCCCACAAAATAAGGTTCTACAATCTTACGTACAAGGGAAGAACTGATAGCCAGAAAAGGCAACCACAAAAACGACTTTATAACCTTCAGGAAGGAGGCCTAAATCTGACTGCACTGTTTGAATCAACTATATGTGCATAGAGGTTAACAGAATCTGCGCTCTCAACCCTTGCGGTAACAACCTTCCCAAGCATTTCCTTTTCACTGTTTATGATGATCTGCTTGTAGGCATAGTTTCTGCCCTTCCATGTACCATATACGCTTCCCCTCTCAGTTATTATGACTTCACCCTCCCAGTTTATCCACTTTTCATTTGACCTTTTCATTATCTCCATGATCAGCTCGTAGGCTTCCCTGCTCCTCCTCGCAACCGTTCTGCTATCAAGTGGTTTGAGCCTTGAAGCTTCAGTGCCAGGCCTTGACCAGAACTTGGAAAGGTTAACTGAAGCCGGTTTCACCCTCTCAAGAAGTGAAAGCGTTGCCTGAAAGTCGGCCTCTGTTTCTGTTGGATAACCAATTATCACGTCAGTTTCTATCGTGCTTGATGGCAGTTTTTCCCTTATGTGATTAACTAGATCCTCAAAAAGTGAAGACCTATAGCCCCTTTTCATATCATTTAGCACCCTGTCGCTGCCTGACTGAACTGGCACATGGAAGAACTGATACAGTTTTCTGCTGGGGAAAAGCTGGAGCATGTCTTTAATAATCACTTTTGCGAACGGTGGCGTCATCATTCCAACCCTTATCTTAAATTCTGAATCTATGCTGCCAAGCTGTTCAAGAAGAGCAGGTAGCCTTTTTCCCTGGTAATTATAGGCTGCAACGTCCTGCCCCGTTATCCATATTTCAACTGCACCCTGCCTTGCAAGCTCACTGGCAGCCCTTACAATGCTCTGAAGGGAGAAACTGTGATTGGCGCCTCGTGAAAACTTTGTCGCACAGAACGTGCAGTAATAGCCGCAGCCCTCCTGTATCTCTATGACTCCTAACGTGTTTGACAGCTTTCTGCCCATAAATGATGGCTTATCCACTATCGAATCCGAAGTTATCAGCCTACCCCTTGCTCCATCCAGTGACATCTCTGCAGCTTCTGCTATGCGTTCCACAGAGCGCACATCGATGGCCACATTGCATCCTGTTTTCAAAATGCGTTCTGTGTCAATCCTTGTGAGGCAGCCAGCAACCACTAGCGGTTTTTTGCTGTTAACTACCTCATCAATTCTGTAAAGTATCTTATCTTCAGTAGGCTTTTTGACACCGCAGGTGTTTATGATTATGACTTCTGCGCTGTTTTCATCAGATTCAGCCCAACCTCTGTTTTCAAGCACTCCCCTCATTATTGCTGAATCTGCCTGGTTTGCTGCGCAACCATACGTCTCAATATAATATTTATGCTGGGGCAATGACCCACATCAAACTATCGTTTATAAAAATTTTGATTATTAATTTTAGATTCATCAACGAAATATTCCCTGTCCCTCCACTGAATCGAGCGAGACCTTGCTCCAGTTACAAGCATGAAAATGGCAAAAAAGATTGCCGGTACCGACATAAGTGAGGGCAGTATTGCCAGCATTCCATAGGCGCGCCCCCTGAGTAGGTTCTTTATTACCCAAAGCGCGAAAGGCGTTAAAAGGAACCAGTTAAGCGTAAGTGCAAAAAGTACAATGAAGAGCGCCATGACCAACGCAACAGACAGGAAGGCATAGACCCCCCTCCTTGAGTACTTGAGCATCAGCTTTGCCTGCCTCGAAGCCCATGAGGTTAAGTTCATTTCATCAAATGCGTTAAGTGGCATGGCATGTGCCTCATAACCCATTCTCCAGCCCCTTTCCTTTGAAATTCTTGTGAGCGCACAGTCATCACACCATTCAACCTTAAGCTCATCGATTACACTGTCATCGATCTCCCCTTTCCTGAAAGCCATTGAACCTCCCCACAGGAACCTCCCACCTATGGCCTGACTTTCGAATCCCAGTGTCCAGAACCCAGCCCTCATCAGGTTCCTCGCAGAAAGTCTGAGCGGGTACGGCCAGGAAAACACTGTAACAACCGGATAAGTATCAAGCATTGACGTCATGTCCGATAGCCAGTGCTCTGGATATATTGTGTCAGAATCAGCCACAACGATATTACCATCAGAGTGTTTTATGCCAGTGATTATTGCCTTAACCTTACCACTGCACTTATTACATAGCTCTTCAGATTCAACAACGCTCACACCCATGGGCTTAAGCTTGATTGATTGCTTTTCAGCTTCATCGTGGTCCACAACGTACAACAGCCTGTAATCTCCGTGGTTCTGATTTTTCAGGGATTCAACGTTCATGCTGAGCGCAGGTTCATCACCCCTCAGAGGCACTATGACGGTCGACTTGCTGGGCCTTCCATGTGAGTTTCTGTAAAGCCTGAATTCCTTGTACATCTGGTAAAGTAGGAGCAGGTCAACCATTGCAACCAGAAAATAGAGCATATGCTAATTTTGGGTTATGAACTTTTAAACTCTTTTAAATTGCTGTTAAAATACTATGAAACTCAATAAAATTTATGTAACAAGCAATAATCATTTACCAGCTAATATAATAGTTTTTTCCGAAATACTTATATATACAGAATTTAAATTTTTTCGGCGTTAAATTTATGCCATTTAAAAAGCTTAGACCTGGAGATCTGGAAGGAGTAGACAAGTGCCCGATGTGCGGTTCAAAGGATTTGCTACAGGACGATGAGTCAGGCGAAATAATATGCGCAAGCTGCGGCTTCGTAGTGAAGGAAAAGGTGGAAAGCACTGGGCCAGAATGGAGGGCCTTTTCAAAGGACGAAAAGGATAACAGGAGCAGGGTTGGCACGCCAACTTCTCTTGGAATAAACGACATGGGACTTTCAACTGTGATGGACCGTTCAAACAGGGACGCAACCGGAAAAACTATATCAGGAGCCAATAAGGCCACATATTACAGGCTGAGAATGTGGGACAGCAGGAGCAAGGCACACGAACCTGCAGACAGGAACCTCAGACAGGCATTTAATGAGCTTAACAGGCTCGTTGACAAGCTGAGCGTTCCAGGAAGCGTATCAGAAAGGGCTGCATACATTTACCGCAAGGCACTGGAGAAGGGCCTTGTGAGGGGCAGGAGCATCAGCGCCATAATGGCCGCGTCGCTTTATACAGCATGTAGGTCGCTTGAAGTGCCAAGGACGCTGAAGGACATAGCAGCAGTTTCGAACATAAAGAGGAAGGACATAGCAAAGAGTTACAGGCTGATCGTGAAAGAGCTTGACCTCAAAATGCCAGTTGCAGACCCAGTAAAATCTGTCAGCAGGATAGCTACAAGGGTAGGGCTCAGTGAAAGGACAAGCAGGAAGGCACTTGACATAATAAAGAAGGCAATGCAGTCAGGAATTTCAGCTGGAAAGGACCCAATGGGGCTTGCTGCGGCTGCGCTCTACGTTGCGTGCGTTATTGAAGGGGAAAACAAGACACAGAAGGATATAGCTGAGGCTGCAGGTGTTACCGAAGTAACCATAAGGAACAGATACAAGGGGTTAAAGTCCGCACTTAATCTGCCAAAAGAATAAAATATCCATTTTATTTTTATTTATTTATTTATTATATTGCATTAGTGTGAACGCTTTTTCAGCATCTCATCTATCAAAGTTTAATGGGTCATGCCACACTTGGGGCAAGGTTCATAATTCTTTTTCACGATTAGCGGGAAACAACAGTTATATCAGATTGATTCATTTATGACCCTTTCCAAAATCGATGGTTTAATATGGTGCAGTTGAACATTTAGGGCGACCTCGATGATATTAAGGAAGAGCCGTCTGAGTGGTGATGAGGATTATGAGAAATGAGAGGTCAACCTATGCAGCCCTCCTTTCAGGGGGAAAGGACAGCAACTTTGCGATATTTGAAAAGTACAGGACAGATGGAACGATGCCATGCTGCGCCATAACGGTTTTCACGGAGAAGGACGATATGGTGTTTCATTATGAAAACACGAAATGGGTTGAGCTGCAATGCAGATCCATGGGAATACCCTGGATACCGGTGAAGAGCTTGGAGGATGGGCTCAAGATAGCATCTAGGGATTACGGCGCCGTTGGACTGCTGACCGGAGGCATAGCCAGCAATTTCCAGAAGAGAAAATTTACAGAAGTAGCTTCCAAATTCGGTATGGAAACAGTTAATCCGCTATGGGGAATGAACCAGGAGGAGTACATGAGGCTTATCCCCGCCAGCGGATTCATTTACATCATTGTAAAGGTTGCTTCGCTTGGATTGGGAAAAGAATGGCTTGGGAGGGAAATTAATGCCAGCGCAACAGAGGAGCTGATTTCCCTTTCTAAAAGGTACATGTTCAATCCATCACTTGAAGGCGGAGAGGGGGAATCGTTCGTGCTCTGGATGCCTCTCTACAGGAAAAGGATACGAGTTCTTGATGCTGAAACGATTTGGGAGAAGGATTCAGGAACATATTTAATAAGGAGAGCAGAACTTGAATAGAAAGTAAGATGTTAGATGACCTTAAGGACGGCCTGAGGGCTGCCCTTGACAAATTCATAAGGAGGGGTGGAATTGATGAACAGGCACTAAAAGAGTTCATCGTGGACCTTCAGAGGGTTCTGCTAAAATCTGATGTCAACGTAAAGCTGGTGCTGGACTTTTCAAGAAAGGTTGAAGATAGGTTAAAGAGGGAAGGAACCCTGCCTGGGATTTCTCTAAAGGAAATGGCTGTGAGGGCTGTTTATGATGAGATGACAAACCTGCTTGGAGGGGATTACAAGCTCTCTCTTGGTCCCAAGAACCTGATAATGCTTGTAGGCATACAGGGTTCTGGAAAGACAACCTTCTCTGTGAAGCTGGGAAAGTACATTGCAGCCAAGGGGTTCAAGGTCGGGATAATAGGCGCTGACATATACAGGCCTGGTGCCCTTGAGCAGCTTCAAGGGCTTGCAGCAAGGGCGGGAATAGAGGTGTATGGAGACCCAAAGAAGGATCCTTTGAAGATAGTTAAGGAGGGGATTGAAAGGTTCAAAGACAGGAATGCGATAATAATTGATACGGCTGGAAGGCACAAAGATGAGTCATCGCTCATGCAGGAAGTGAAGAAGCTTGAAGAGGAGGTTGAGCCCACGCTCACACTGCTGGTAATAGACGCAACGATCGGGCAGCAGGCATTCAGCCAGGCAAAGGCATTTTCTGAAGCAGTCAAGGTTGGTGGCCTTGTAATAACAAAGATGGACGGCAGCGCAAAGGGTGGAGGTGCACTTGCTGCAGCTGCAGCTACAGGCGCAAAGGTTTATTTCATTTCCAACGGTGAAAGGATAGGTGACATTGAGGAGTTTTCACCAAAGCGCTTCGTTTCCAGGCTTCTGGGAATTGGAGACCTGGAAAGCCTCCTGGAAAAGGTGAAGGAGGCCGAGGTGCAGGTGAGCGAGCAGAAGGCAAAGAAGATAATCAAGGGAAGAATGGACTTTGAAGACTTCCTTGAACAGATTGAGCAGATGGAAAAGATAGGTCCACTTGAAAAGATAGTGGACATGCTTCCGGCACCGTTCAATGTCAACAAAAAGGAAATTGAAAAGGCAAAGGTACAGCTTAAGAAATGGAAGGCAATAATACACAGCATGACGGTTACCGAAAGGAGAAATCCTAAGATAATAAACACCCCAAGGCAGAGGAGGATAGCAGCCGGATCCGGAACATCGGAAAAGGATGTCAGGGACCTCATTGAAGCCCTAGACAAGGGAAAATTGATTGCAAAGGCTGCTAGGAGAATGAATGCCCCGTTTGGCGCTTCCCGGTGAACTGTACAGGATTCTTTATGTTATCGCACTCCTCAGTTTTAAAGCATAGACCCTCTGATGCTAGCTTTGAGCAGCTCGGCACCATGTACTTTGGACCTCCTGCCCTCCTGCTGCCGGCTATCTGCTCTACCTGATACCTGGTTATCTTTTCACTGAAATCGGGCGCCGTTGAGAACATGTTAACTATGCTGTCCGTATCATAACCGCGGTTGATAAAGAAGGATGCAATTAGAAACCTGGCGGCGTGTGGTATGTTCTCACCCTTCTTCATTCTGTCAAGCTGCACCTGAACGCACGGTGGAATCCCACCCTCAATTGGCCTTGAAACCTCCTTTGGTCTGTAAACCATTATTTCAGATAGAATATTGGCCAGCTCACCCTTCAGTGAGGGCTCCGGCATCTTCTGGACAGTTTGGACTATCGACCTGGCTGCGGATTCTCTGAAGATGTGAAGCACTTCGCTGTCCTTCACAAAGACCTTTCCCGCAATGACCCACCTGTTTACAAGCTTCCAGCTTGGCTGGGATGTTATTGCGTTCCTCAAGTAGTCCTTAATGTCCATCAGAAAGCCCTCACGGTAGTAATCGGTCAGGTTGATGCCGCACGCGTGCTCAATTATCATCCTTGCCATTTCCCTATTGCCAAGCAACCTCTCCATGTACCTTTCACTTCTGCGCGCCTCCGCAAGTGCAAACCTGCTAGTTAAATATGCATTTGCAGCTGCCCTAACAACTATCATCGAAAGCAAAAACGATGCAAGGGAGATATAATAAGGCACATCTGAAAGGTCAGGAGAATTGCCATTTTTGAGAGCTTCATTTAACCTGTACCTTATAATAGAAAAAACCTCTTTTGCATCGTGCCCCAGCACTTCTGAGCCATCCAGCGATGCCAGGTTCAAACTTTTCATTCTGGATACTGCCATTGAAATGCTTTCAGCAAGAAACGGATACCTTGCATAGTCATCATTGCCAAGAGATTCAGCCAATATGCTCACCAACGCACAGGTTTGAACAAAGCCAAACAGCTGGCAATTTACTATTTAATGGCAGCACAGCGATTTATGATTAACGGCAATTAATATATATTTGTGCTGATTTGCGCAATGAAGGTGAGACCCACGCAGATTTTTTTGGGCATGATTTAAATATAACTTTTGTTAAAAGCGTGCATTGAAGGAATTCTGGTTCATGAATCAAAATTTATACTACAACCTGCTTTACTTGCCATTCACGTTTCTCAGCATTTCATATGTTCTGGATGGGCTCTTCATAGGTTACAGGTTTGTCCTTCTTGCAGATGCCATGCTCTTGGTTGCCTACTTTGTAGGTCACGGCATTGCGTCACACTTTATAAATGAAGCGTATTCAATGCACTTCACAGATCAGCACGAAGCTAGAAAAATAAAGGTAATTGGCTATTCATCCCTAGGACTGAGCGCTCTTTTTGGAGCAATTGCCCTTTATGTACTGAAATGGAACCCATATCTTGTGGCTGTAGGGCTTCTTGAAATTTTCTTCCTGATAACCTACAATCATCCAAAAACCAGTTACATGCACAACGATGCCGTGGTGGGAGTGTCTGTGGGAGCTCTGCCTGCACTTGCCGGTTACATTGCAGCAGCTGGATACATTTCGGTTGAATCACTGCTTCTTGCGTCAATATGCATGCTGATAGTTTTGCTGGAGATAACACCTAGCAGGTTTGTTAAGCACTGGAGGAGGAAGGCAAGCGACCCGGATATGGTGATATTCAAGGACGGAACAAAAGAACCCATAACTCTGAAATCGCTGATTGAAAGGCCAGAAAGGACAATAAAGATAATGGTTGTGCTTTCTTACCTCTTACCCGTGTTTTTATTTTTCCTGAAAAACCCCTGGGCTTTAACCTGACTGAATGTGTGTGATGATGCCTTTCTTGATTGACAGCTAGAGAGCTTCGTGACATCCTCTCACGCTGAAGCGCGTGAGCTTCCCGCATTGCTATCCCCCAGTATGGGTTCGTCGGCAACGCGGAAACTTGTTTCCTGATTCAACGACACACGACTAGCAACAGCCTGACCCAGTTGACCAGTCTGTTGCCCCGCCGTAGGTGTCTCCACAGGCGTAAATTCGGGCATGCCCATCCCTACCAGAGCGCGCTGAAGTATGATTACTCCAGCCTTGAAATCCCTCTGTGCAGTATATCCACAAGAGGGACACACAAATGTCCTCTCAGAAAGTGCAACCTTAGCATGGCATAAGGGACATTCCTGAGTTGAATATTCTGGGTTAACAGCAATAACTAAGGTGCCTTTCTGCTTTGCCTTCCAGCCAACCTTATTCCAGAAACCTGACCAAGATGCATCCTGAATAGCTTTTGCTAGGCTGTGGTTCTTCATCATGTTGCTTACCCTTAGGTTCTCATATGCAATAAGGTCGTATTTATTTATCCACAAGTGCGTTCGCTAAATTCCACTGCCAGTCATCCTTT
>OGCG01000297.1_pt1 | contig 32667 bp, 33 predicted proteins | sample 1570061 | NCBI WGS metagenome assembly OGCG01 (sample SAMN06268698, study PRJEB24515) | hot springs metagenome | isolation source: Joseph's Coat, Yellowstone National Park, Washington, USA | place: USA:Joseph's Coat, Yellowstone National Park, Washington, USA
AATACTCTCGCCTTTACAACAAGCCTCTTCTTAAGAAGCTCTATTGATGAGTCTGCCTTGTATTCCTCTGCAAAAGAGACAATAGCATTGAAAATAAGAAGCGCAAGCACAACATAAAAATCTACAGTGTGGCCTAGCACATAAGAAATAATTATTATAAGCCACAGCATTATTGGTATGGGCCCGTAAAACTTGCTTATGAAAAGTAGAGGCATGCTCTTCTTCTTTGTTGGTATCTCATTTATGCCGTATGTTTCAAGCCTTTTCTGGGCTTCAGCATTAGTCAGCCCCTCACTGCTGCAAGATAGGGCCTTCATAGCCTCTTCTACGCTCATCTCCTTAAATTCCCTTGCATGCATTGCACATCATCACAATAACATTGAAATGAAAGTTATTATTGCTTGTGCAGAATACATTAGAAAAATACTACAAGATTCAGATTATTCAATGTTTTAGCTATTTGGGTATCAATATTAATCTTTGAAATAAGGCATAGAAGCCACAGAATTAGTAAAGTTAGCTGGAAATCCTGCACAGTTCATATAGCATATGCCACAGCTGAAAAGTTATGGCACCCTGTGTGGATAATATTTTCTCGAAATTCCTGCAAAATCCACTACGGATTTTATATTCCATGGATAATCACCAACAAGTTGCAGGCTCTCGTAATCTTTTGAAAACCTGAATAATCTAGGTGATTTTTCTCCATGTGGATCTGCAATCATATAGTCAAGCTCGCTATCAAGTATATCAATTGCAGAAACGAAAAAGCAGTAACCATCATTTATGTTCCTCTTAAAATAATTGTATATACTATTTGCGCTTCTGCTTTCATCCTGTGTGTCTTCACCATAGCCTTCAATGCGGTATATGAAATCATTTCCTTCTATATCCTCATACCTTATAAATACGGTGTTGTCTCTTAGACCAACGTCTGTAAGCTTATAGATCTCTCTTGCCTTAATCCTAACTCCTACAGGGTCTATGTACATAAAAACCTTGTTCAAATCTTCAGTCTCAACAACAGAGGAAACATTTTCTCCTGGAATTATCTGGAATCTTGAAGGGTCTGCGATCCTTGAGCTAAAGAAGTTAAAAGCCCTTCTTGCATATGCCTCCTCTCCCTGCTTAAATAGCAAATAGAAATCAACATTCTTCTGTTCGTCTGATTTATATTCCTTAAAAAGCACATGCACTGCCTGCCTTTTTGCACCAGGACCATCAACCTCTGCCCAATCGACTTTTTCAATATAATATTTTTTGCCTTTTTCTAGATACATTCCGATTTCTGAATCGAAATTACTGAATAGATAAGAGAGCCCTCTTGTAGCAAACTTCACTTCGATGTTTTTAGGCGCTTCTGCTATAGTATGATTTACCAGCATTTTGTAGAAGAAAAAAGAGAGGTAGTTGCTGTCGACCTCAATACTTTTGCCATCATCTAGTATTATCCCAGCCTTCTGGAAGCCAATGGAAAGATCAGAAATGCGCGCAGGCTCGCTAATCTCAAACACTGCCATTACTTTACTTGTTTCTTTTAATTTCTGCACAAATATTTTAACTATTTTCAGATATATAAAACTTCTGTGCAGCATAAGAATTTATTTTTTTGTAGTGCATTGTAATTGATTATATGGCTTATGAATTCTTGCACTGGATAGGTCACGCTTCCTTTTATATTGAAATCAGCGGCAAGAATGTCTATATAGACCCGTTTAATATCAAGGGCAGCATGCACGAGGCAGATGCAATTTTAATAACACATCCCCATTTCGACCATTTTGACATAAATTCAATAAATAAGATCGCAACAGATGATACATATTTTGCAGCGCCCAGCGAAGTTGTGTCACAACTGGAATATAAGAACAAGAAGATTGTTAAGCCAAATGAGCGCTACAATCTAAACGGGGTAGAATTCAAGACTGTGCCTGCATACAATGTCGTAAAGGAAAGGCTGCAGAACCATCCTAAAAGCAAGGGATGGGTTGGATACATAATAAATGCTGATGGCATCTCAATATACCATGCAGGTGACACTGACTTCATAGAGGAAATGAATGAGATAAGCGTTGACCTCGCCCTTCTTCCAATCGGCGGCACATATACAATGGATGTTGATGAAGCTGCAAGGGCTTCTGGTGCAATCAAGGCAAAGAACTTTGCGCCTATGCATTACAAAGCCCTTCTAGGGGAGTCAGGGTCTAAAAAGGCAGAAGAGGCTTTCAGAAGCAATATCAGAAATCCTATAATATTCAAGGAGGTGCAGGAGCCTTCATATTCCTTCAGGTAATTTCAGAACCCTCTTCAGCTGAGATGCAACATGCAGCAGCCTCTCAGGGCTTAACTTGAATACACGCTCATTGCTGAAATCAACATTCTTTGCATCAAGGATCAATTCCCTTCTATCCATTTTGAGCAGCGAGTGTGCATCTGCCACTGCATTTTTGAGCACCTTCTTCTTGTGCTGCATGAGCATTCCTATTATGGCACGCTCCTCCCTGCCTATGCGCACCCTCTTTGGCTTTATGTAGATTATAGAAGAGTCTACCTTAGGCATGGGTCTGAAGCTCCCCTTTGAGACATTCATTATTTTTGTTATGCTAAAAGTGAGGCTGCTTATTACGCTCAGATTGGAGTATTTGCGCGTGCCCTCCTTTGCAAGCATATGCTCTACAAACTCCTTCTGCAGGCAGAGCACAGCCTCAATGTTGTGCATCGATAGCCATTCAACCATCTTGCTTGACATGTTGTAAGGTATGTTTGATATAATAATATCAGTATCAGAGACCCCTAGCTCATCATCGCTCATTTCAAAAAAGTCTCCTTTAATAAGAGTAAGATTCTGGCATTTCATTTCAGCCTTGAGGAGCATATAGAGGTTTTCATCCTTCTCTACAGCAGTAACGTGCCTTGCCTCATTGCATAGTTCAGCAGTAAGCGTGCCGTAGCCGGGCCCTATTTCTAAGACCCGCTTGCCTGATGCATGCGCTGCCTCGGCCCTTGCAATACTTTCATTTACCAGGAAGTTCTGGCCCAATGCCTTCACAGGCCTGAAGTACATCTGATTTTTTCCTATCATGATATGATATTACAAATTGAGGTATAATAAATTTTGTGCAGCTGATTTTTTCAATGAAAGTCATACATTCGCAAACTTATTATAGATATAGCGTGTTATCTAAACAATGCGCCTCCAATCTTCAATAGAATTCATGTCTACATACAGCTTCCTGCTCATATCATTAGGCATAGTGATAAGCATACTGCTCTTCGTAACAGTGCTGCCTAAGACAACCTTCCCGATTTCATGCACAGCATTCAGCGGTCCCACATGCAACTTCCTCAACTATTATGTTAACAGCAGCTACTCTCTGCTGACGTTCTCAATCACAAATTCGCAGAGTACTCCAATAAACATAACTAATATGAGCGTTTCAATATCAGGCCACACTGGCACAGGCTTATGTGATCCTGCATTTGTCCTGCCTGGAGAGTACTCTACATGCATAGTGCCTATGCAAGGATATTCACCTAATGTCGGGATACTGCTCAACGGCTTCTACACAATCAACGGCAAGGCATGCAGCTCCGGCGTGTCATCAGTGCTGCAGAGCAACTGCACATATACAAGTGCACAGTACGGTGGGTCATTCAGCACAACCCCTACTACAAAAGAAGAGATAATATTCAGCGTAATAGCTTTTGTGAGCCCGCCCAATGTTCAAATCCCTCAATACTCTGGTGTGCCTATGCCATTCAGCTCTTTTTCAGTAGTTCAGAACGGCGACTGGGTGGCATACTCTAACAACTCAAGAATCTACTATGCTTTCGGTACTCAAAGCTACCAGGGCCAGACATACATGGGGATAAAGGTGCAGCCATTTCCGATAACTGTATCTACGCTTAACAACAACAATGTCCACTGTAACGCACCTTACAACACCGCAGCCTCTATAGCATATGCACCTTTGTACCTGCCAACAACCACTACAGTAGGCATAGTTTTTGAAACTGATGACGGCATGGCTGTTTACTACCAGGAGTATGGCTCAAGCGTATGGATGAATGTTAGCAGCAACAGCGCATGGCATGGCCAGGGGGCGACAAGATATCCTACAAACAGTGTGTATTCAATAACACTAAACAACGGCGTTGACAAGATAGCCGCTGCATGGTTCAATGCCTGTGCACCAGGGATGCAGCTGCTTAACATAACCACATAATTGTATGAGAAATAAGTCTGCGCTGAAAATTTTGACCTGCCTGCAAAGCGATATATGTAGGATAGAGCATAGCTGAATGATTTTGATTTTTTTGATCTAGGAGAGCACAGATTTAGATATGCCTGCAATGCCATTGAACCTCTTGAGCTGCGCCCCCGCCTCATCGTCAGAATTGAATATCTCTATCTTAACCCTCTGCGCGTCTGCCTTGTCAAGCAGCTCCTGTATATGTGCATCATTTATCATGTCATCGTCAACAAGGATTGCCCCTACCTTGAAGGATTCAAGTGCCTCATTCACCTGCTCAGGTCCTGAAAAGGAAGCACCTACGCGCAGCCCCTCAAGGAACTTGTTCAAAAGGGCGAACTCCCTCTTGAGCTGCTCACTCTCAAGCAGCTTTGCCACCTCCTCGCTCTGCATTGTCTCCCTGATGCCTGCCCTGTCAGGGCTGCTTGCGTGAACAAATGAGAGCCTCTTCCCAACTTTTATCCTTTCAGACTCTATATATGCCTTTAGGTCGTCCTTAGTGAATCCGGGGCCTGAGATAACTATACTGTCAACATTCAGGTTATTGGCTGCAGCAACCACCTCATCAAAGTACTTCTTCCTCTGCTCTGCATATTCTCTTTCTTTCATCCTTTTGCTTAGGTGGCTGTATATCTCTGCAACAATCTCTATGCCATAACCCCTTATATAAGCAACAGTTGCCATCTCATCGTCCATAGCTATTATTCCAAAGCGCGGCCTTCTAGCTTCATCAACAGCCTCCTTGAGCCTCCTTATTATGTAGTGCCTCCACTCCTGTTTTTGTATTTCTATTATGTCTTCAGTGCCTATGTTGAGAGTGTGGTAACTTGATACCTTTACATACTCCTCTGGATGGCCCTCAAGTATCTTTCCTGTGAGCCTGAGCTTGCCTGATGTCTTGTCAAGCTCGCTCTTCTCAACGCTTATCTTTACAAAAATTTCCTTCTGCGAACCTGTGTCAGTCTCGCTTGACTTGAACCTCCTGAAGCTCCTCGCACTAACATTATCACCTTTTGCAATAACCCTCTGAAGCAGGTAGAGGTCATCAAAAGAGTCTGCCCTGCACTTCAAGGTGTTTGTTGCATCAAAGAATTTTATTATCTGCATATGACCATTCCTGGCTACACCTTATTGTAGCCGTCATTGTAGCCTTTGCTGTAGCCGTCATTGTAGCCCCTTGTATAGCCGTCGTCGCTACCCCTGGCATAGCCTTCATTGTAGCCCTTGTTGTAGGTCTCATCATATATCTGTCCGTATTCGTCCTCCTGCCCCTGCTTGTATGCCTCCCTTGCAGTGCTCTCAATGTAATTCTCGACATCACTGAACTCTCTCTCCTCCTTCTTTATCTCAGCATCCTCAATGCTCTTCTCCTTTGCGTATTTGGCTGCAATACTGCTGATGCTATCTTCTATGCGTTTTATCGCCTCATCTTTCGTTATATTTTCCGCAGATGCCGCACTTATTGCAGCACCGAGCTCATTAAAAATGTCCTTTACAGTCTCTTCCCTGACCCTTTCTATGAACTCAAAACCCCTTTTCAAGTCATCCAAGGTTGCCATTCAAGCACCTCAATGCAAATTGCATACATTTGCATTTTGAGAAAGCAAACTTTTATTTCTGCGTGTTTCCTGCCTTGTGCAAAGGATTTATATCTTATCCTGCCAATCCTTCATCATGCTATATGTAGTAACACTGTCAATATTATCATCTCTCTTCAGTGCTACATACACTCAGCTTTCAAACTTCATACATCTCTACGGCTATGCAGCAATACTTGGATTAATGATACTAGAGAGCGCCTCAATGCCTATACCCAGCGAGCTGCTGCTGCCGGTGGCAGGGTATTTTTCATCACAAGGCGCTCTGTATCTGCCTTTTACAATAGTGATAGTGCTGATAGGAAGCTTTGTAGGAATGGCTATAAACTACTACATAGCATACTTCATAGGCAAGGACATAATCTACAAGCACCTTCGCCTCTTCCACATAAAGAAGGAGTCTCTTGAAGCCTTTGAGGAATGGTTCAAGAATAACGGCGCTTTTGCAGTTTTCATATCTAGGATGCTGCCCCTTGTCAGAGGGCTGATAAACTTCCCAGCAGGGTTTGCGCTGATGGATCCTAAGAAGTTTTATTCATATTCAATGCTCGGTGCGGCAATATGGGACATTGCGCTTGTGCTTTTCGGTTATGCATTCGGAACATACGCCTTCTCAGAGCAGAGCAACATAGTTGTGCTCTCAATTGCAGTAGCGGCATTCGGAATAGTGCTATATGCGATATACAGGATTGCAATGTCAAGGATAAAGAAGCAGAATGCTACTCGGGCTTAGACTCTATTGTGTGGTTTTTTACAATCTTTATTACCTGGTCTATCACTTTCCTTATGTCTGACTCTGTCCTCGCTCCTGTGCATATAATCTTGCCGTTCTTGAAAAGCAGCAGCGCTGCCTTTGGCTCGTGTATCTTGCATATGGCTCCTGGGAACTGCTCAGGCTCATAGTCTATGTCAGGCGACGCCTTAGCTATTGCATAAAGGTCCAGGTCTACGCCAAGGTCTGTGCTTGCGACTATGTTTTCGACCCTAAAATCAGGATGAATCGCAACTTTCTTCTTGCTTGCCATTGCACCACATAAGTTATTTAAAGAGATGGTTTATAAAGGTATTTAAACCTTCTTTAGCAAATATGCTTTCAAGTGATTATTATGAGCATGCGTTCACACGGACTTTTTGTGGGAAAATCAAGGCACCTTTCAAGGCACCACAAGCCCTCAAAGCTGACTATATCAAATCTTGTCAAGGACTTCAAGGTTGGGGACAGCGTCTCAATAGTGCCAAAGGGCACATTCAACGACATACCTAACCCAAGATACAGAGGCAAGGTGGGAAAGATAGTAGAAAAGCGCGGCGCAGCATATGTTGTAAAGATAAAGCTCTCAAATGCAACCTCAAGGCTTATTGTAGTGGGGCACCGCGACATAGAAAGAGTGCGCAGCTAGTACTGCCTTCTATACGGCCTTGTGAGTATATAGAACCTGCTACCCTCATTGAGCTCTATAAGTACCCTCTCTGTAAGGAGCTTGACAGGATCTTGTAGCAGCGGCACCCTCTTTGAAATGTCTTCGAAGCTCTCAAATTTCTTCTCCTCTCTTGCCTTAAGGAGCTCTTGTAAGTGGCGCTTGCCGATGCCAGGAAGCAGCTCAAGAGAATGCTCCCTTATATTAAGCGGGCCAGCAACATTGAAAAGGTTGACAAACTTTGCCTCGTGCTTCCTTATTATGTTTGCAATTGCAGTGGCAATCTCCTTCTTTGCGCCTTCTGTGAGCTCATTGTAGGTCATCCTTGTCTTTATAAGCGCAATCTTGTCACGCTCCGCCTTGCCTATGTATACTTCTTCTTCAACCTTCAGCTGCACACCAGGCTTGGGCACTGCCTCAAGGAGTGTGAACTTCTCTTCCCCTATGAGCTCAGCAATGGGCTCAGACCTTACAGAAAAAGACCTTCCAGTAGGCAAGTAGTCAAGCACAATCGCATACTCTTCAAGTTCTTCGTGTCTTTGTTCTTCAGCCATATCGACCACTTGGAATGCATACTAATGCTACCTCTTCCTGTATTTCTCTATTGTCTCGAATATCTTTGCTATGACATCCTCGTCGAAGTTTCTCCTCTCTATTATGAGCACCTGCTTCAACTGCAATACGCTTATCGGCATTATATCTATTATCTTAGCTATGCCCTTCTTGCTTATGCCGAAATCCGAGAGCTCTTTAGCCATCTTTTCAGCGTCAGATCTGCCAAGCTTTGCAAACTTCTTGACATGCTCGTATGTTATTTCTTGCTCGTATCCAAGCTCGCCCTCCTTCTTTCTTTCCTCGAGTATTGAGAGCGCCTCTGGCATGCTGACTGCATTAGGCTCGCTGTGCTCTTTCCCTATCATAGCTACACCGTATTTTGTCCATATAATTACATGTGCTAGGTTTATTAAGCTTTTTCTGCGACTACTTATTAGTGGTGTTTTATTGGACGCGCATGAGGCATATTTAAAGGTAATGGAAGAAATGAAGAAGCACATAGCAGGCAAGGTTGAGACCCTTGAGCTGCTGTTCATAGCGCTTGTTGCAAACGGCCATGCGCTATTGGAAGGTGTCCCTGGCGTTGCAAAGACAACAATGACAAAGGCGCTAGCATCAACAATACAGGCTGACTTCAAGAGGATACAGGGCACACCAGACCTTGAGCCGAGCGACATCATAGGCTATACATATTCCGAGGGAAGCGATGTAAAATTCAAGAAAGGACCTATATTCACAAATATACTACTTGTGGACGAACTCAACAGGGCGCCGCCAAAGACAATGAGTGCACTATTGGAAAGCCTTGAAGAGCGCCAGGTGACTGTTGGGGGCATAGATATGCCACTTATGAAGCCATTCACTGCATTTGCTACGCAGAACCCCCTCAAGATAGAAGGTACAGAGCCGCTGCCAAAGGTCCTTGCCGACAGGTTCATAATGAAGATAGACGTCACATATCCCAGCATGGAGGAAGAGCAAGAAATGCTCCGCATCAAAGAGAGCGAAGAGAAGATAGCAGTGAACAAGATCATAACTACTCAGGATATAATAGACATGCAGCAGCAGGCAAAGCAGGTGGTCATGCCAGATGATGTGGCAAGGTACATAACAGCAATAGTCAATGCTACAAGGACTGATATACATGTGGTTATGGGTGCCAGCCCAAGAGCTGATATAGCCTTCATGCAGTGCGGCAAGGCGAAGGCGCTCGCAGAGGGGAGGAAAGAAGTGACAAAAGATGACATAAAGTTCCTTGCAAAGCCTGTGCTTAGCCACAGGATAGCAGTGAGGTCTACAGGAGGTGTCGGAGTCCACGGCATAATAGACGGCATAGTTGCAACGATAGAGTGAGCATTATTGAAAGCAGCAAAATTTCTTAATTTCGTCGCAACTTTACCTATATATTATTCAGTGAGTGCACTAAAAACATTAGAGAGCCCAGTTTTAATCATTGGTGGATTTTCCAAAAGGTATTTAAATCAATAAGGATATATTAAAAAGCGACATCTGGTGTATGCATGAAAATAAATTACCTGAAATTGCTGGTTTCACTAATTTTGGTATCGCAGATAAGTTCTTTGGCATTTGCACAGGCAGCGAGTCTACTAAGCTCAGTGTTCCAGAGTATAGTAACAATAGTGCAGACAATAATAGGCGTATTTGCAATAGCCCTATTTATGATTGGAGGCATACTGTATGCTGCTGCGCACTTCATGCCTGCAGCAGGGCAGATCAGGGCCAACATGCAGGGATGGGCTATGGGCATGATACTAGGTGCGATAGTAGGTTTGATCCTTGTATTGATAGCACCTTACCTTGTTAGCTTCATAAAAGGCATATAACTGCAAAGAGGGCAATTCTAAATCTTGCTGGTTTGCCGCTGCTACGCAGTGGCAAACTAACCTTTTTATTTTGTATTGCAATTAATCACTCTGTGTAGTCTATGCAGCTGAACTATGATCACATCTTTTTCATCTCAGCATTCCTTTTTGTCGTATTCATAGGCGCACTTGCCCAGTACGGCAGCCTTTCTTATGTAACTTCGGTTTTTGGTGCATTAATTGCAATATTCTTTCTTATTGTAGCTTCTCTAAGAATGCTTGAAGCATCAGGCAGTACAACAATTAGTTCCAAGCGCAGCAAGCCAATAATGGCTGCATTCTCAGCACTTATGCTATTCTTCACTCTGTCGATTGCAATAATGCCTTCAGCCAGGATCAGTGCTATGTTATCTCTATTGCAAGTATTAATACTTCTAGCCAAGTACATAGTGCTTATGCTGCCAATTCTATTCTGCATAATGTTTGGCGTATATCTTTTCAGGGCAGGTAGAAAATACTGGGCTTTTGCCCTGCTTTTGGTATTTGCTGCTGCAGCTATAGTATCCTTGTATTATTTTGCAGGATATGTGTTCCACCTTTATCCTGACGATGAATCTTATATCTGCTTCTTGAGTGCAAAAGCACTTCTCAATGGAACCAATCCATATGCAGTTTCATTCTCAAGTCAAGTGTATACGAACATGCGCAACATGAGCTACACTCTTACGACATCAAATAATATAATAGGCACAATAAACTATCCTGTGCTCTATCTGCTGTCATTCATTCCCTTTTACCTGCTGCTGCCGCCTTCAATGGCAAACTTATCAACAGAGATGAACATCCAGGCAGGCGTTTTCATTTTGTTGCTCTTCATTACAATAGCGATAGTGCTTGACAAAAAATATGTGGGTAAGCCACAATACAGTGTAATAATATTCCTCCTCTTTTCCTTGGCTATAGTCTCATCAACTCAGACCTTCCTCATGCTTGCACTCATACTGCTGGCATATGCAAAGATAGACAGCAGATATTCATGGATACTGCTAGGTCTCGCAGCATCAATACAGGAAGAGCTGTGGTTGCCAGTCCTCTTCCTAATTATATACTCATTTGCAAATAAAGGATTAAAGCGTGGCATATACGATCTTCTAGGCACTTTATTAGTATTTGCATTAATCAACGGCTACTTCATTGCAATTAACCCTAGTGCATATCTGGATGATGTATTCTCCCCAATAGGAAAGCTGATTCTACCTCTCCCTTCTTCATTCTTCGGCTATCCTCTACTGCAGTTCTATACCATTCCAATACCTTCGCTCACAGTCATGTTTGGCATAACAACGCTACTAATGATGGTATTATTTTTCTTCTTCAATGAAAAGAAGCTTGTACCAATATTTAGCATGGTGCCACTGATGTTTCCTCATGCATTGGGTTCTTATTACACATTTTTCATATCTTTCGCAGTGATAGCAATTTTTATTGCTGATAAAAAAGTCACAAGACGAAAGACCTTTTTAAGCAAACACAAAAGAATTACAATTGCAATCATAGCATTACTAATAGCATCAGGATTCTATGTAATAATATCCGCGCATGCTTCTTACCAAAATTCTTTTAACATAGCAATAAAAAATCAGAGTCTAATCTCAAATTCTTCAGCTAAAGCTGCCTACTACTCCGCCAATATAAATTATGGCAAGATAGCAAACCGCACTGTCTACTTATTTTTATATGGCTATTCAAATACCAACATTTACATATTTGGCCTTGGTAACTCAAGCATAATAAGCAACCCGCAGCACTGCAGCAGCAGCGACTATCAGTGCCTAATGAATGTAAATAAGATAGAATTTCCAAATAGCACAGGCACATATCTGCTAAATGCGACACTTGCTTGGCCATTTGTGGGCAACTCAACTAGCAGATTTCAGACTCCTATCAGGGCAGTTACCGCAATACTATATAATGGAAATTACATATACATAGCCAACATGACCCCGGCAAGCAGGTAATATATTGGACAATAAGAAATACAGAATAGCAGTATACATAATAACCATTATTCTGTTAGGACAGTCTCTCTTCAACATAATACTCCTTTACAGGTCTATATTCTTTAGTTACGGCTTGGACTATAGCGAGCCTCTAATACTTGCAACCGCCTTCAACCTTTACAAGAGCTTTGGCACATACCCGTATTTGATAACCTACTATACTCCGCTTTTTTACATTCTTGTAAGGATGATGAGCACCATAATTCCTCAATTTGTCTCTACAGACCCATATTTTTATATAAGGAGCATGGGATTCGCAGCAACAATAATATCCGCTCTCTTGATATATTTGATAGCACGTTATGTTACAGAAAAGAAGTTACTAGGCGTATTTGCCTTGTCTATATTCCTATCCTCTGAGCTTGTGCTATATTATGGCGCATCATTCAGCCCTATGCCGATGGAGCTTGCATTTGAACTTTTTGCAGTATACCTTATGCTAAAACCAGGGAGCAGGCGCATTATATTTTCTGCAGTTTCTATTTTCATCGCATTCATGTTCAGGCAAAGCGCCATCTTTATATTTGCCGCACTCTTGATATACTTACTGTACACGAGGCGCTTCAGGGATGCGCTGTTGTTCTCTGTGCTATTAATAGGCGCTGTAATCACAGCGACAGTCTGCATTGACGCAGTCACAGCAAACCGCTTCTTCTTCAGCGTATTTGTAATTCCATTGATAACCCCTAGCGCGTTAATTATTCTGCTGTTTAATATATTTTCATTTTTTAGGCTTACCTATTTTTCTGCCTTTGTCTTCCTGGCTTTAGCATGGTTTTTCACGTTCGAAAGGAAGAATGCAATAATAAGTATACTGCTTCTGGTGAGCGGGATTGAAGCACTAAGCAGTGCTAAGTACGGCGCGACATCATTGTATTTCATGCCATTCCTGGCGTTCTTCAGCATAGCTGTGGCGCTTGGTGCAAAGAAAATAATATCATCGCGTGGTACAAAAGGAATGAACTTTCTTAATTTCAAGTTCGCAATGGTTTATACACTGCTTATTTTCTCATTTATGATGGTTTATGAGATCATTCATTACAATTCGCTTTACATATACAATGCAACGCAACCGCCGGCAGACAGGATAGGCACGATGCTAAGGAATGTGAGCGGCCCTATACTTGTGGAGGACCCTAGGACCGCAGTGGCTGCAGGTAAGCCTATACTATTCGAGCCTAGCATATTCTGGGTGCTACAGGCAGACGGCATATGGAATGATTCTAATGTAGTAGGAAGCATAGACAACTGCAGCTTTGGTGCCATTGGGTTTCCTTTAGGCTACGGGCGTTTTGTTGGATATCCTGAAATTATAAATGCAATAAAAGGGCATTACATTGAAAGTTACTCTGATTATGGATGGGTTGTGATGGTGCCTCGCAAATCATGCTAATTTTTATTTGTTTCATTAGATATATTTTTGATATTGATGGCCAATATAATCATGGAGTCGCTTTCAACATACACTGAAAACATGCGCTTTGTTCTGCTGTTTTCGATACCATTCATAATAGCCTTCCTCATACCTATGTTCGCACCTCTACCAACATACATAAGCGCAGGCGCAATATTCCTGAGGAGTGCAAGCATATCAATGAATATGAGCGCTGTTTCTTTGGCAGTGATAGTAATTGCACTCTTCATATCATTGCTCTTCATAAGTTTTGCATTTGTAGCGATAAGCCTGATAGTAAAAGCTAAGAAGACATACAAGAATACTCCTACATCAGTGCTCAAGGGAATAGAGCGCTACATAAGCAAGGTGTTCATTGTACTTCTGGTTTATGCATTACTGCTCATTATAGCAAACTTTATAGGCTACTACATAGGCGCCGAAGCTGTGCTCACGGCGCTTGTGGGCTTCATAGGCTTCATATTCATATTCTATGTGCCCAGCGCTATAGTGGTTGATGACAAGCGCATAGGCAGGGCTTTTAAGGACAACATGAAGATGATGGCAAGGCTGCCGCAGTACTTCCTTTTGTGGCTGTTCCTTATAATAGTCGTAGTATCAGTGCTTGACTACATCTTGATACACATCACAAGTACAATTGCAGCAGAATACCTGATGCTGCTTATAAATTCTGTCTTTGTCCTGCCATATTTTGTCATATTCCAGTCAGAAGCTTACATGAGGAAATTCCCGCTGCTTAAGCACTGAAAGAACACATAGCAAGGCATTTATAGTTTATATCATAAATATGCTAGGTTTGATGGCTGGCGCCAAATACAGACTGGCAGTGCTCGGAGCGTTAATACTTCTTGCCTTTGCCACTAGCCTGATTTCTGCACAATCTTCACAGATATCTCTAACTAATACATGCTCTTCAAGCCCCCTGACCCAGCCTCTACAGTGTACTGCTTATCAGCAGGGTGCTCTGGGCAATTTAAACTTTCAAATAACTTCTGCAGCAATCTCACTGTCGCTCTTGGCGCTAACAATCTCCTTTCTGGTAGTGGCAATAGGCTACTTCATAAGCAGGATAGTGCCTTCAATAGGGGTGCAGGGATGGCTCAGGAGCGAATACTGGGAGATAGGAAAGTCGGCGCTACTTATTGCAAGCATATTCGCTGTTATGACACTAATCAGCAGTGTTGTAGTAATGCTTTATGGCACCCAGTCAGGCACTTCCAGTTCCACAGGCTCCTATTATGCAAACATAGGCACGCTCGTAAACGGTGCAATGAACGATTATCTTTGCGGGCAGGTGGTGTGCAACATAGAGGCTGGCAACGACTACCTCACCGGGCTTGCAGCGGGCCTTGGTGCCCTTAGGACCACAAGGGTTGGATTGTATGTTCCTATACCATTGATACCGCCAACCCCGGTGGTTACCTTACAGTTTGGCTTCACTGCAAAGCCATATGTAAACCCAATGCTAGACTCGACTGCACTTTCAGCACAGTATGATTCAGCATTGAATGACGCAATGGAATTCATAGCTGCACCTGCAACATTGATAATATACTCACAGATATACATGCTGCCTTATCTGATAGAACTGGTAATTGTGGTGTTGATACCGATAGGCCTAATTCTTAGAGCGCTTCCGTTTGTAAGGGGAATAGGTGGCACCCTGATTGCAATAGGCATAGGGGTTGGGATAGTCTATCCATCTCTGCTGCTTTTGCTCAACTATCCGGTTACCTCAATGTTCACGAATGCACTGCCGGTATACTCTTCTACATCTCTACAATATTCTGGCTCTAACATACTGGAATCCCTGCTAGTCGACATTATTAATACAGTACGTAACTGGTTTAGTGGTGTTGCTGCGGGCACTACTGGAGTTTCTGAAGGCCTTGGCAGCTTCTTCTATAACAACCTATACGGTGTTATGAATGGAATAAATTACTATATGTTGTTCTCGCTTATGCAGATAATACTGTTTGTTATAGACCTTATGATTGCATACCCTATCACCGATGCCATAGCAAAGATGCTAGGCGGCACAATAAGGCTGCAGATAGGAGGAAGGATGAAGCTTATATAGGATGATAAAAATGTTGGAGACGCTGTTGTTGCAACTACCAGGATGCACATATGGTGGAATAAATCAAAATGACTGGATAAACATAAACCTGATAGTTATAATTGCAAGCCTCTCTATGGCAGGATTTTTCTATGCTATAAGCAATCTCTTCCCTACAAGGACAAGGGAAAAGGCGCGCGGCGTTGTAAGGTTTGAATTCTTCCAGGGCATGATAAGCACTTTCATAATAGTCATACTTGTAGGATCTGCCCAGGTCTCATGCATCATAACAAGTACGATAGTGTCACCAATATCTACTCACGAGTTTGGCCAGTCATACAATGGCAACCTATTCGAGTATGATCAGTTCTATATTGGCAACCTGCTCTTCAGCAAGGGAGTAGGGCTAATGACTAACATATATACAGCATCTATAGGTTTCCTTGTAGCTGGAAGCATAATTCATGCCCTTGGCGCAGTAGGATCAGCTGTCCCATTCCCTGTTGTAGGTAAAGCAGATGCAGATTCTGGTATATTCGTACCACTGATCGAATCAGAAAACATACAGGTAAGTCTAGGCCCAAGCCCTGACCTCGGATCAATATACGACAGCTACTCTTTGATGCTAACAGATGTGCTATCTGCACTTGTGATTATAACATTCGGGCTGCTCTTTTTTGTATACCTGACAATACCATTCATATCTGCTATTGCACTTACAGTTGTGCTCCCTGTAGCACTCATAATGCGGTCACTTTCATTTACCGGTCCAAAGCTCAGAGAGACGGCAAACTCCTTCCTTGCGCTTGCAATAGGCTTCTACTTTATTTTTCCAATAATGCTGATGTTCAATTCTTATGCAATGGGATGGGCTACATGCTCCTTTGGAGTAAGCCCATGCAACCCATATTCCCAATATGAATCATATACACTCCAAAACCTTCCATTAAGCTCAATATTTACATCACAATCGCAAAGTGTAGATGTTCCCCCGCTTAGCTTCACTCTTCCATTGACATTCTATACCTCTATATTTTCAGAATACGTAAACCCATTCAATGCCCCTGGTGCGATGGTTGCCATAGCAAGCCAGGTTGGGGAATATATGTTTGAGGGAATATTCCTTGTAGCAATAGCTGTAGGAATAACAGTTGCATTTTCAGTGGGCCTTGCCAAGGGGCTAAATGCAGGAATGAACTTTGTTGCAGGTGGTTCCTTCTGGGGTTAAATTATGGCAGTAAATGAAAAGCTGAAGAGCGCCGCGCTTCTTGCGCTTGCCTTTGTGGCACTGTCAGGCATTTCTAATGCCCAGTCATTCATAACCCATTATTCAGTGTTCACAAACTGGATACCTACAATCCTTATAGCAATAATACTCGGAATGGTGATAGCCGGAATATACTATATGGCAGGGGTAATAGTAGGCAATCCTGGCGTAAAGTCAAATGCAATTTCAGAATTCGGCCAGGCAGTAGGTACAGCAATAATAGTGGTCATATTATTGGGCTTGCTTTACCTTATATCATCAAGCGCCCTTTCAACATCCTCATTTTCTCCTTCAATACCTGCAGGGATATGCCGTAATTCTCTTTCACAATCGCCACTCACTCTCGCAAACTCTAGCTATTCACCAACAAATACAATATGCAGTTTTGTGGAGAATACGCAGACCGAAAGCAGCAACACTGTGCAGTTAGACTACCCGCTTGCGGCAACTTATGTGATAGAGGCAAACCTCACAACACAGGCGGTTGAAAACTTGAACTCGCTATATGTTATTGAGAACTACATAGGGTTCCTCTCGCAGTTTTCACCATATTTCGCAATATGCGAGCCTAATGGAGATCTTGCAGAATGTACAATACCTTGGGTTCCTGTGCCATTCACTGTGAAGATTTCATACGTTCCATTGGCAGGCTATGATATGATAAAACAGGTGACAAAGCCATTGGAGTCAGTGGCGTATATAACATTCGAGTCTTTTGTGCTGCAGCTTGTGATGATAGTGCTATTGCTTTATTTATGGCCTTACCTCCTTGCAGCAGGGATAATACTACGCTCCACATTCCTTACCAGGAAAATAGGCGGACTCCTCATGGCGATAGCTATAGCTGCATTTGGCATATTTCCTCTTATATTCCTTATAGAGTATGCAGCCTTGAGCGGGGGCGCAGCAGCATCATCGCCAATAGGTGCAAGCAACCTGCCCGTGCTATTGATAAATGAGACTAACTTCAATGGGCAGAAAATAATATACGGCTCAAATACACTCAATTTTTATGTTTTCCCAAGGATAGACTGGGTTGCAAACAATTACAACTGCTGGCAGCCCAACATACTTTCAGCAGAAGTAGGACTTGCATGGCCTTACCTTACTCCTTACACTCTCTATGAAATATTTGCGCAGGTGCTTTCAATGTCCTTTGCGTCTTCGCTGCCTTCCATTAATACTGCCTGCACGCCTTCCGAAGTAACTAAGATGATACCTAACATAATAAATGTATACGGAGTCATGGATGTGACAGGATTCATACTTCCAGTGTTAAATCTTCTAATAGCAATAGCTGCATTGAAGGGGCTGTCGCAGCTCTTCGGAGGAGATACTAACCTGCTAGGTATAGGAAGCTTGGTGTAGAAATGATGAAAAAGCAAATAGCAGTATCTGCATTTTTGTTAGCTTTGCTGCTTCTCCCTATGATTACAAATGCGCAGCTCTGCAACGATCTCTACAACACATTGCAACCGAATATGGCTAATCAAAATGCTACAAAACTTACATACAGCTCTACATATGGAGGCATGCTAAGCATTGCGTCAATAATAATACTTGCTGTGCTTTCAGTAATGGCCATGGCCTATGCAATAGGCTACTCGATGAGGATAGACTCTATAACAAATTATGTAAAGAGGGAGTTTGCAGAGCAGGTTGCGAACATTATAATAATTGCAGCAATAGTAGGCATGACAGCATTGACTTTCAACGGCATAGTCTTTATAACGCGTATTGCAACTTTTGGGATGTCTGGGCTGAGCCCAAGTAGTGGCGTGACTGTACAGCCAGTAGTAATACCATCTTCAACCAAGTCTTTCTACGAGTCTATATGCAACAACTTTGCAGGCTACTTCTACAGCTTTTTGGGCAATTCAATAGCAGGACTCATACAGCTTGACATTCTGAATGCAATGTCAGGTATATCACTGAATCTGATGCCGAACAATTTCGGTATATCTATGCAGCCCTTTAACGGCATGACACCAATCTCTGTAGTGTTCTCAAGTCTGTTCTTTGTGAGCATCACATTCTATGTGATTACGGTTCTGATAGTATTTTTGACATTCATAATATATGCGCTCTTTCCAATTTTCCTGTATCTTGGCGTGCTACTTAGGGTATTCCCATGGACACGTGCAGCAGGCGGTGCTTTCTTGGCGCTGTTTATATCATTCTACATTATCTTTCCTGCGCTCATATATCCATTTTCTTTGATAGCAATCAGCCCCACAGTTCAAGTAATATCAATAGGATCAATTTTCGTGGGTCTTACTTCGCTGTTTGCGACCTTAGGCTTTAGCATATTTAACTTTATGATTTCAGGATTTGTAGGAGTAATGGTAGGCTCTTATGCATTCGCACTAATAGGTATCGCAATCGCATTCCTAATAGCATATGACTCACTTGAGGCATTTGCACAGCTCCTTGGTGCACCTGCATTCAGGGGCAGGGCAGGGAGCATATTCCAGAAGATGATATAATGATCGACATGATTCTACTACAGAACAGCTGTGTGAGTAGCGTTAGTGGCTTCCTCACATCGCCTTACACAGGTTGGCTGCCTGTTGTGTCTGTAGTGGCATTGGCGATCATAGGCATTCTTGCACTCATCTACATACTGAGCCCGCTGATGGGCAGGACTGACATAAAGGGATGGTCGCGGTACCAGATATACAGCATACTGCTATCATTAGCATTAATTGTGATATTCGGTGCATTTAGCACACTCCTGTGTACTGTCAACCCTGAGCCTGCCCTTAACAGCGTTGGGCTTGTGCCAGTAAGTTGTAGCGGAACAACAACGAACACAATCTACGGCCTTTCATTATGTGATATAAACTACTTCAACAACGGTGCTATAGATGTAGCAAACAATTATCTATTCTCAATAGCTTTGATAGTTTCATTCGTGCCAGATGTAGAATTTAAAATAAACTTCGTGCCAGGTTTAAATGGGTTGGGCTTGTCAGGCACGCTAGAGATACTGCCACTAATAATGTCAAAGTCAATAGGAACTATACTTAATGGCATAGCGCTGGGAATAGTGCTTAACCAGGTGCAGCTGCTGCTCATTGGCACCTCTCTCCTGCTGTTTGCAGTGCTTATGGCAATAGGGCTTATAGCCAGGATGTTCGGCATTACCAGGACATTTGGAGGTGCAGCAATCGCGTTTGCAATAGGGCTTGGCTTCGTATACCCTATGCTCGTTGCCATAACCTATGGCTTCATAGACAATGCAATGGCGTATGCATATAACAACTTTACACTGACTGCTCTTATAGGAGGAATAATATCACTAATACTCGCACTTATATCTGCGTTTTTCTCATTCGGTGTAACTGCAGTTGCAGTATCTGGTCTAGTGATAAGTATATTGTTATCTGCTACAGTAGAGTGGTTCATGATATACATAGGAATGGTTGGGCTAGGCTTGTTCCTCATACCTTTTATAAATTTTGTTATAACTGACATTTTTATAATTGATTTTTCAAGGGCGATAGGTGAGAAGATAGACCTTCTCTCGATGCTGAGTAGGATTGTATGAACAGGAAATTGGTTCACATAACGGCTTTGGTAATAATTATTGCAGCGTTAGCTGTATTTGTCATGCTAGATAATGTAAACGCTAGACTACCACCTCCACCGCCTCCACCTCCACCACCACCGAATGTAGCTTCTTGCCCATCTTTTGTATCAAACATAGCGCCGTGGTACTGCAGCCAGATAAATCAGGCAGTCTATAATGCGTGGAAGCCGTGGATACCTATAGCTACGCTTGCTATACTTGTCTCATTCTTCATCGGTGTATTGATTTTCATGTCAGGTGTAATAATAAAAAGCGAAAAGGTTAAGACATACGGCATAGGCGAGATTTACGAAGCGCTTGCCACAGCACTGATAGTAATAATGTTTATGTTTATAGCTGCAGTTATGTTCGGCTTGATACCAGGGTTAATAATAGGCCCTATAGACCCTTACAATACCTCTCTGGTATTCATAAATAATACAATCTCTTCAGCAGAAAACCTTTTCACCGCGCTTTTTAACACAAACATGAATGCGGCTTTCTATTCAAGCTTCGACATAAGCATCTCTTCAGTAGTATATGTCTCGGATATAATCGGCGTATTTTCCACGGCAATAGTACTGCTATACTTGATACCTGCGCAGGCGCTTGGTTATTTACTAATACAAGGGCTTCTTGTGCTGCATATAGAGTTCTACCTGATACTGTTCTTCATGTATGCTTCTATCCCCGTGTTCCTTATACCAGGCATTATATTTAGGGCGATTTTGCCAACTAGGGCACTTGGAGGCATGCTCATTGCAATAGCAATAGGCTTCTATTTCATAATGCCAATACTTTTCTCTGTAGCATATTTCTTTACAAACACAACTGTGCTCAGCAGCCTTGACAGTGAAACTGCAGCCATAAATGCTTATGGTGGTGGTGCAAATTCTCAGGCAAATGCAATTTCTCCAACAAGTCCTTTGGTAGAAACCCTAGGCAACATACAGTCATCTATGGGTGCATTCTGGCTGTCTATACTATTCTACCCTGCACTTATAACCGCAGCGACATACATGGCTATAGTGACATTGGCAGAATTCATAGGCGGCTTTGCGCACAAGACTTCAAAAGTAGCCCTGCTATAAATCGTAGCAGCAAAGGCAGCTAACATGTGTATATTTTGCAAATGTTCATTTGCTTTGCTCAAAGAATATAAACCTTAATAGTGAATAAGATATAGTGCGGGCAAAATGACAATGCTTGGCAGAAAAGCGTAGAGGGCCTGATGCAGAGCAAAAGGCACTGCAGGCTGATACAAGGCTGATGAGTTGGCGTTTGATTTACAGAAAATACTGTTTGTTTCATTCTACGGTGCAAGCTTAGTGTTAATCTTGTTTTCAGTTGTGCTGCCTGGCTATATACTCAAGCTGATACTTGTAATCATTGCAATGCTATGCGATATAATTGCATTCTCTTCTAGGTTTTACTGGTATTTCTTTATACCATTTCTACACAAGAAGGGGGGCATGGCTGTGCTAAGGAGCAACGAACCCTACCTGCTTTCTCCTTCTGGCAACACCATAATAGTCAGGGAAGGTGGCACTATATATGCAAGTGCATTCATAAAAATACCTATATACAAATCCACAACGGAGATGAGCAACGACGAGAAGGTTGATTTTGCAAGAATGTTCAGCAGGGTGATAACCCTTAGCAAGTCCCCTATAAGGATTTCATCGCAGATGTATATTGTCAGCAAGGAGGATTATATAGAAAAAATAAGGGACAGGCTCAACCAGGCGGAAGACAAATACCAGAATATCAATTCCAACACGAATGCAACACAGGGGGAGATAAGCAGGATAAAAGGCGAAGTAACAATGTGGCACAACCTCCTGGATAACGTCAGTAGGTCCCAATCATACTCTCTACTCTCATTCGCTATGATTACTGCAGCTGGTGGCACGGACGAAGAAGCATCAAATCTTGCCCTGCAGCAGGCAGATGAGATAATTGCAGGGATAAACGCCACTTTCGGAGTCACTGCCTCTATCGCAGAGAACTCTGAGATACTGCTGCTCATAGAGCCAGAGCAGACAATACCTTATTCAACAGTTAGCGAACAGATAAGGGCTAAGACTGCAGCGGAGGGATTGTAATGGAATCAGAAGAAATATTGTATATGGCAATTGCCGGAATGGTAATCCTGCTGCTGCTCTTTGTTATAGGGTCATATGGACCATTTAAAATAGCAGTCTTAATAATAGCGCTCATAGCATTTGCCATGATAGTATCTTTGGAGTATATAGATTTTCTTATTTTCCCTCTTCTGACAATAATAACCAAGACAAGCATAGTCCCGGCAAAAGGCTATGTAATACCAAAGAACCAAAAGTATATTGTAAAGAACGTCAACGGCATTTATTATGCGACTGGATTCTTGACTGCGAACATCTACAAGTATGTATTTGCCGCGGAGAGTGTCTCGGAAGATGAGGAGGCAGAGCTTGCGCAGACCCCAGAGAAGTGGGAAAGAATAGTGATGAATACACACTTCCCATTCAAATTCAATCTGGTAACCTTTGCACAGGATATACAGGAATACAGGGAGGATCTAGAAGGGCAGCGCGGTTTCCTAGAGCAGCAGCTCTCAAAGGAAATGAGCAGCTCAAACCCTAGCCAGATGGCCATTGACGATTTCCAGAGGAGGATCAATGTACTGCAGGCAAGAATAGACAGGATATCTTCAGGAGAAAGACCTTTGTGGAGCATAATGTACATAGAGACAACTGCGGCAGGAGTGAGTGAGAAGGCTGCTGCAGATATACTTGAAAACCAGATAAACCAGCTGCAGACAATATTCAACACTATGGATATAAGCATAACAAGGGTAGTGGGAAGAGAGCTCTACTACCTTTTCAAGTTTAATTTTGCACTGCCTACACTACAGGCTGACATATTCAAATTATTCCACAAGCAGAAATAATAATTTTGCCAAACAAATATGATAATATGACCCAGATAAAGTTGCAGAACATAATGAGCAACGAGCTTGCAAAGAGGGTATTCTTCAGCAGGCCACCTGAGCCGCCACAGGAATACCTGCTTAACGATCCTACAAATTCAATATTCATCGGGCTTACTAAGATATTCAACGTGCCTTTCACATGGACATTCTCAAACCTTACAAACCCGCACATTGCAGTTGTCGGTATTACAGGTGCAGGAAAGAGCTTCTTTGTCAAGACTTTCCTCGCAAGGGCAAGCTACATATGGAATGCAAACGCCGTAATAATAGACTGGGCTGGCGAATACAAGGCTTGGGTTAAACAGAGCGGCGGCACTGTAGTGGCCCTAGCAAAGGGAGATTACCTGAACATAATGGACCTTTCAGGCATGAAGCCCATAGACAGGGCCAAGCAGATAATGAGGTCTCTCGAAATACTTACAGACATATCAGATTATCCAGAGCAGAGAAGGCTTACTGAAGAGGCAATAGAGCAGGCATATGTCAATCTCGGTTTCAATCCTTCAGAGACACCAGATCCAAGCAAGGAGCCCCCAACGCTAAAGAATGTGATAGCACTATTGGAGGAGAAGCTTCAGGAGGGAAGCTATGAATATCCTGCAGAGCTTGAAAATGCAGTATACAGGCTTAGGCAGTTTGCAAGGGAAGGTGAGGACTATTTTGCAAGGAAGAGCACCCTGGATTTAGGCAAGCTAGCATCATCAGGGCTTGTTGACATAGACCTTTCCGGGCTGCCGGATGAAACTTTCAGGGCTCTTGCAGCCTTGTTCATACTGCAGTCACTGAAGGAGAAGATGAGGCTTGAGGGATGGAGTGCGTCGAAAGGTCTGAAGGCAATAGTTGTCTTGGATGAGGCATGGAAAGTTGCAAGCGACGAGAGAAGCGATGCAGTAATGATAGTCAGAGAAGGCAGAAAGTATCAGTTCGGCCTGATTGTTGCGTCACAAAACCCAACAGACATAAACGAAGCAATATTTTCAAACGTTGGCACTACAATAATGCTCAGGGTAAAATTTGAAAAGTTCCTGAATTACCTGCAGGGCTCACTCAATTTTTCAGAGTTTATGAGGAGGGAGATAAGCAAGTTCGGCGTGGGCCAGGCTGCAATAGATATGTCATTCCAGACTTCCGTGCAGTTCCCAGAAGTGTTTTTGATAGACAGGATTGTTGGTGAGGTCCCTCTTGACGTCTACACAATATCAATAGGCGACATACTTAACCAGAGCGAGGCTGCTAATGCAGATATACAGAAGGAGTTTTACTATGAGAAGATAGACCTTCAAAACAAGCTGGTCGAGAGCAACGTAAGCACCAGCTCCATATCAAAAATATTTGCCGGCCTTGATGAGAAGAGCAGGTTTGTAGATATAAGGACATTTGTGCAGCTGCTGCTGAATGAGGGCATGGAAAGGGACCGCATAGTCTCTGTGCTCAGAAACTTGGGCTTCGAAGACACTATTATAACAAGGACATTCAACTTTGTATCTTAGGTGCCTTAATGGGAGAAACATTCGTTGTAAACAGGCTGGACCTCAAAAAGATGCTCACAATGCTTGGCATGAGCGACAAGAATATAGATACCCTTGAGGCCTCGATAAACAAGATGCACAGGCACGTCGACGCAGTAACATTTGCAGGCATGTTGCAGAAGTACGGTCTTGGTGTTGAAAGCACAAAGAATGTTCTGAGGCGCTTGGGCATAGACGATGTAACTATAACCAAAATACTCAATGCATTGGACGAGGAGAGGATAAGCTCCTCTTATGGCAGGGTAGTAGAAGTAAATGTTATTTGATGGTGCAATCATGGCAAGTAGGAAGAGCTACTGTATAATATGTGGACAGGAGAAAGATGGCATAGAGATAGAGAATGACTATGTAATAAGCACAATAAGATGGTTCAAAAGGAATATAACCAAGAATGAAAAGGACAACAAGATAGTCGTATGCAAGGAATGCTATCCAAAATACAAAGTCCTAAGGAAGAGATTTGAGAATAGGCAGAAGATATACATAACATTGGGAATACTGTTTATAATATTTGGCATGATAATCTCACCAAGGGTCGGAACCCTTATTGTAACTGTGATTGTAGCGATATTCCTTTACCTACTATCTCTTCTTAGCTACACGCCAAAAATCAAGCTTGATGTGCAGGCAGCACCTCTTCAGCCTCATGTAGCAGAAGCCAGCAATAAACGAAGTAATAAAAGACTAAAGCAATAAATAAAAACATTGGCGGTATATTTATAGTAGCTAACTGCTGCCGGATTTGATATTATGGCTGAGGAAACTGCTGCTCTAAAGGTTGAAGAATTTGCCATCACCGGTTCTATTACTGGCAAGCTTGAGGACATATTACCAAAGATAAGCAGTTCTCCTTTCTTTTCAGTAAAGCTAGAAAACAATGAACTTGAGATTACAAGGATAGAGAGCAGGGATATAAACAAAAAGCCATTTCTATTTTATTTGGTTTCTATAAAGGAAGAAGGTATGACTGTCACATATTCAATTGCACCTGATACAAGCGAGAAGCTTAGAAAGCTCACTATCATAAAGAACGTTGCTTCGATACTGTCTATGATAAATGAAAATTTTCATGTTGATGAAACAAAGTTCTTCCAGTATATAGATTCTGCCATAGAAGATGTCCTAAATAGCATGTCTCAGAACTACAGTGTGCTTTTCAACAGGTATGACGCCCTTGTGAGCGAGTACAGAGAATTAAAAAGGCAGAACCTGGAACTTGTTGCATCAAACCGCAATCTGACCATAGAGGCTGCTCAATTGAAAGACGAGAATAGCAAGCTTTCAGAGGAGCTGAAGGCTCTACAGACATTCTCTGACGAGTCGCTTATGGCCATGGTAGAAGACTGGATAATAGCTCATAACAACACAATAGACATAGATGATTTTGCCAAGACTTACAAGATTCCTTCCCCAAGGGTAGAGCAAATATTAAACAAGATGGTATCCCAGGGGTATTTAGAGCTTAAAAGCTAGTGTTTGCATGAAATACTATGCTACAATAAACAGAAAGGTTCAAAACATTAAGGTATATCGCGTGGTAAAAAAGGTTAATGAAAACACTAACTTTATTTCCAACTGGTTCCAGAAGATGATAGACAAGATGTTCTCGAAAGAAAAGCAGTCTGAGATATGAATGCAAATGGTTACATGGCTAAGTCTAAAAATAAAATTGCATATATACTCCTGCTTGCTGTAGCTGTCATCCTGCTGCTTATTTTTTCTCTGTACTTGTATGTTTCCAGCGTTATGAGCAGCCTGCACATCACTCCCCCACCAAAGTTCACAGGGCCTATGTATATTTCTGCATATGTAAACACCACAGATGTGTTCACATACAACAACAGTCAGCAGCTCGTCGGGTATTCCTTAGTTGATTACAAAACTGAAAATGCTATATATGCAAATTTTAGCATGAACCTCTATGTGTTAAATCCTCTGCCAAAGGTCTACTTCTTGAACTCCACTGGAGAATGCTACGAGTGCCTAAGCCAGCAGAACCTGTATGAAAACCTAACATCAGAGCTAGATTACTATGATCTGCTGACAAACTCAAGTGGAAGAATCCAAATTGTAGGAATTCAAAATCTAAGCAGTGTTCCTCCGGGCTCAATGATAATAGTTGCAACAGGCCTGATGCCGGTGCAGATGATGCAATCAAGCAACGGCACAATGCTGATAGAAGCACTGCTTAGCAAAGGTGATACAATATTATATGTGGGGGACAACTTCTCCAGGATCGTAGGGCAGAACGGTGTAATATTCGTCAATTCACCCCAGACGCTAGGCCAGCTCTATAATGATATGCTTGAGACTACCAATTTCAGGCAAAACAATAAATATAATCCGCTTAACCTCAGCATTCCTTCACCTAATTTCCAGTTTATCAATGGCACAACATACGGGCCGCTTGTATATATAAACAAGTACAACAGCTTTGGGTATGGTAACCACCCAGTGCCATTTGCATTCAATGGCACTATAGTTGCGCTGCCTGCCACGCCGTTGAGTTGGAGTACTCCTTCATCACTCGCTTTAGACATAGCAAAAGTGATAAATTCGCAGATATGGAATCCAAGCATAGCATTCGGCTTTGCCAATGTTTCCAGCATAAGCAATGGCACTGTAGGCGTATTTACATTTAACAGGACCTTAACAAATTCACCAATTGCAGGGCAGCAGATAAATTCTTCCTATCCCTTGCTTTCAATCGAATTGCATAATAGCACGTGGGCTGATTATGACAAGATACCATTTGAAATGAGGTATGCTCCAAATGGCACACTGAGTATGCCTGCACTCTTGGGCTTTGCAGAGCAGACGGCAATGACAATAGGAATGAGCACATCATCATCCACAAAGCACCTTGTTATACCGCATCTTGACCTTTACACAAGCAACATGAGCTACATTATGTCAATACCTATAGGCTTCTTCAACACTACTTCTAACATAAATGTAATAAAATACTCTTCATTCAACCTGCCTAATGGAGATTATATAATGTTCCTGAGGGATTTTTACAACCGTTATTATTCAAGTGCAGTATTCAAAGTACTGCCGCCAGAGATAACGCCAATAGCATTGAATTTTGCGAACGGCACATTTCTATTTTCAGTTTACAGCAACGGGGTCCCTGTCACAAATGTATCATACTCAATAAATCTGAATGGAGCATATAAGGAAAATGGCACACTGTATAATGGTAACCTATACTACGTGCTTCCAAAAGGGTCCATTGTCAACTATGGCAGCCAACTTTTCACAATAAGCATAGGTCGCACAAGCTTTTCCTATTCAACAAGCTATATAAAGAAGGTGCTGCACATACCTGCCTTCTATATAGAGTTTGCAATAGTAGGCATTGTAGTAATAGCACTCAACTTGGTATTGAAGGCGCCAAACAGGGACGAGTACTATATAGACGTGCCGGACTTTCCTCCACAGAAGAAGTCAACAATAAGTGTCAGCAAGAATGACATACTTGCAATATTTGATAAGGTAAACTACTATTACCATTGGCGCAACATGCCTCTATCATTAGAAGAGGTAAAGAGCGGCATAGATTCAAATCTCAGGTACAATGGCATGCCAATAGCAGTTACGCTGCAAAATGCAAACCTTATAATGAGCAACCTGATTGCAGAAGGCGAAGTAGAAACAGCAGGAGGCTACTATGCACCAAAGAAGTTCATAGAGGACTCTAAACACGACATAGAATACCTTGCAGTTTTCAGGAAACTGCGCGACTACTGCATTGCGCACGCCATACTGTTTACAGAAATCGGAAGCAGCGATGTTGCAGACGCAGTAATAAGCAAGGGAGGCGTGCAGGCTCATGTAATAATCTATTCAAGCATATCTGGGATGAGGGACGTAAGGCTTGTGAACGGCATAAAGACATTTATAGTATTCATAGATGAAGAGGTGGAGCAGAGTTTCATGGAAAAGCTCTTTTCCTCTTACGGTGAACAGGCAGAGCTGCTTAAAATAGGAATATCATACAGCTACATAAAGCTGATAAACACCAACGAGCTCGACCAGCTGCTCTTCTAGCCCTGCGCCTGTGCAGCCTCAACATCATTTTCCTCAAAGAGCTTCTTGTACTTACTTTCTATGAGCGCCTTGAGCTCCTTTTCTATCTTTGACTTTTCTATTCCTGTCAATTCTCCAAGATCGCTTGAGAGCTGGTCTGCATACCTCATTATTGTCTTGTATTTTGATTCCTGCAGCTCCCTGCTCCTTGTATTGCTTATGTATGCCTGCATTCCCCTAGCTGCATCCATCACTGCAAGCTTTATCTCATCAACAATTTCTTCCTCGTCAGCAATAGCCTGCTTGCCAACGCCTGCATAAGGCACATACACTGAAGAAACATTTACAAAAACGCTCACAGGCTCCTGATCAAAGTCCCCTATACCATACCTTTTCCACTGTATCTCTTTTACAGCCTCAGTTATTGCGCAGTTTGCACTGTCGAAGAGCAGAGGAACCCTGTTGGCAAACCTCATTATCGTTCCTCCTGTCCCAGCTTCTCCCTTCTTTCCTGCATCCCCGCCGAAGGCTATACCAACCTCAACAACAAATGGTATGCCTCCTCTGAATATCTTTGGCTTTCTTTCTATAACTTTCTCAAATTTTGGGTTAAGTATATTCCTTATAGCCGCAGCTATTCTCTCTTCACCTATTGTTGAGAGCGAGTCAAGATCAGGTGCTATCCACCTAAGCTGCTTGAATGCCTTCACAAGGCTTTCAGCCTCGCTCCATGTCATCTCTCTAGGATCTTTTGAAAAGTCTATATCAGATGCAATTTTCTTTAGCTCTGCCACCTTATCCTGTGTAACCCTTGAGAAAGTCTCTACCAAGAATGAAGAGATCTTTCTGTTCTCGCTAGTGCGGGCAAAGTCAAGCAAGTCACTTGCCTCTAGGCCAAGCGGATGCGGCTTTATCTCCTTTGGTTTTTTAGGTATAACTTCAGAAGACCTTGGAAATATGCTTTCCTTGCCGTCAGGCTCCAAAAGCGATATTTCAACATGAGGGTTGGCTATCGCCGTGCGCTTCAGGTACTCATAAACGCCATGCTCGCTGTTCTCATATTTTATGTCTGCAGCCTCTATGCTTACTTCAAAGAAGGTATTATGCTCTGGAGTGAGTGTAGTAGAATTGCTTATTATTGGCTTGTTTGTCTTTATGTCAACAGATATATCAGCTTCGTAGGCTTCCCTGCCAGTGTTTGCCTTGACATGCACCGGCTTGCCAGTAGTTATCTGTGCAAATAGAGTGCATCCTGCTGCACCTATGCCCTGCTGTCCCCTTTGCTGCATGTACCTATGGAACTTTGTGCCAGTAAGTATTGAGCCAAGCGCCTTTCCTACCATACTTTTCGGTATCCCAGGACCATTGTCTCTTACTTTTATATTATACCTGTCTTCACCTATCTCCTTTACCTCTACCCTGATGCTGGGCAGTATATTAGCTTCTTCGCATGCATCAAGCGAGTTTGTCACATACTCGTGTACTATTGTTGTAAGAGACCTTACTTTGCCTGAGTATCCGAGCATCTGCCTGTTTTTCCTGAAGAATTCTGTTATTGAATGCTCCCTAAACTCCTTAAATATATCATCAGCGCTTATAGTTTCCATATCACGCAACCCCTTTTTCCCTTCTGATCTTCTCCTTTTCCATCTGCATAAGCGTATATGCCTTCCTGTGCATGCTCCCTTCAGCAATAGCATTTATTGCTGCCTTCGCCACTTTGATATCGTCAAGTGAGCCTATAATTCCAACAGTGTCTCCATAAACGCTTATATCTGTGCCGCTGAATTTTTCAATGTATATCTTTGCGGTGCCCTCCCTGCCTATAATCCTTGCCTTTATCTGCTTCCTCCTGGAGTCATCGTTTATCCTTTCCTTCAGATCTATTATCTCAAGAAAATGGACATCATCAAGGAGCTTGCATGAAGTTTCTACATCAAATCCTCTGCCAAATGCAAATATCACATTCTTTGCATTGTATTCAGCATACGGATCTCCTTCAAGTGTCACTGCATTCTCGTCGCTGACCTTTATGCTGCATCCTAATGCATGTTCAAACTCTTCGAGAGTCTTCCCAGTAAGGAGCTTTGCTCTCTCTCTAGGTATCAAGAAGTGTTGCATACATATCAGCCAAAAACAAATAAGGTAAATTGTCAGCTCTAAAATATATTCTTTACTATAACTATAAATTTTAAACAGATGTAATTTCATGAAAATCACTGCAAGTAAAAATAGAAGTAACAAAAGGGCTGCAATATTGCTTGCCGCCATATTGGTGCTCGGGCTAGCACTCAGTGTTTCCTTCTTCTACGGGCCAAGCATAATCAATACATCTGACAACTACCTGTATACCGACTCAGCGCACAACCTGCTATCTGGAAATTTCAACAGCATAACCGGTCCTTTAGATGAACGCTATATACTAATAAGCGGAATAGCATTGTTCTACCTGCTCTTTGGCTACAGTCCTGCTTCAGCTGCTGCGTTTGGTGTGCTATGCTTCCTATCAACTATAGTGCTCATATACCTAATAGGCAAGGAGCTATATTCGAATGAAGCAGGCCTTATCGCAGCTTTTCTATACTCTTTCTTCCCTCTGGCTGTAATAGAGAGTTCAAATGTAGGAGACAACATACCAATGGCATTCTTTGCTACTCTGTCAGTGCTACTTGCAATCAAGGCTTCCATGCCAGAGGAAAGACATTCAGGCATTTACTTTGCACTTACAGGGTTCTTTATGGTTGCATCATTTTTAGTGACATCAGAAACAGTGATAATAATACCTGTAGTAATTTTTGTGTTCTTGGCAAATTATGAAAAAATAAAGAAAAACATAAGGGCAAGCGCCATATACTTTATGGCAGGCATCTTGGTTGCAGTATGGCTGATTGCCACACTAGGTGCAGCAAAAACAGGTAATCCTCTAAGCCTAGTGGCTTCCTCTTCTTCCTTTTATTCGCAGTCATTCATATACAACCACAACTCATTCAGCAGCTACATGATGGCAATATTTCCATATGATATCACAGGTAGGCTGAAGCTTATGCTAATGGGCAATGCCACGCCTATGCTGAGCATTTTTGAAACAATGCCTATGCATTTTGAGCCAGATTATGACTTCTTCGGTCTGTTTGGCTATGCAGTTGCGATTTTCATTATAGTGCTTGCCATCATACCTAAGCGCAGGTCGTCGATACCTCTCTTCTGGTTTGCTTTTGTGCTGCTTTACCTGAGTTTTGGCACAGCAAGCCTGACAAAATATGTATTCCTAATAACATGGCCAAGATTTCTTCTGCTCCTTGCACCGGCTGCAATGCTGATCATTGCATTTGGCTTCCTCACATTATTGGAAAAATTAGGCAGTCACTCTATTGCAAGGCTGCTTGTTGAGCTGCTTTTTACAGTAATGATAGTAGCGCTTTTTGCAAATGCAGTGATGACTATAAGGACAATGGCATACTCACAATACAAATATGTTTATCCTCTAGTGAATGTTGGCAATTTCCTTATTTCTAGATATAGTGCAGACCCGAACATCACAGTGTATGACGACTTCGGCTTTCCTATAGGGATATACTACAAATACAAGACACAGATATACGGAATACCTCCTCAATGTTGCCAGATAATGGGCAATGCCCTTGTAGTAGAATACAACAATTCACAAATAATCAAGGAGTGCAATCTAACACTGGAATACAAACCACCAGCTCCTCCAGCCTGGCTTGGTGGATATGACGAGCTTGACTACATAGGCGGTGGCATGTATAATGTAAGTGTATATCTCATGCCACAGCACGTCAATTGCAGCTGATCCTATCGCGCATTTCAGACGTGCTTGTCGAGTTATGCATAGTTTGATTTTTAGCAGGTTGCCTGAAACTTCTTATGTGAAGTTCCCTTTTTCAATATAAGGATGAAAATGATTGTAATAATTTTCCTATATAAATTTGGCATGAAACCCTGTCAAGAGAGAAGACTTTTGTTTACTATAAAATTTATTTTTTATCAAGAGAAAAAGTATTAAGTTTTATATACTTATGCCATAAAGCATACTAGTAAACTTTTGCATGGCGGTGTTTTTTTGGGCAAGGTGAAGCGCCATATAATAAAG
>OGCG01000299.1_pt1 | contig 32641 bp, 33 predicted proteins | sample 1570061 | NCBI WGS metagenome assembly OGCG01 (sample SAMN06268698, study PRJEB24515) | hot springs metagenome | isolation source: Joseph's Coat, Yellowstone National Park, Washington, USA | place: USA:Joseph's Coat, Yellowstone National Park, Washington, USA
TATTTGGAGGTATTTTACACTCTAGGGTGGGGAATTTAAATGCCCCTTACCTGAGGAATTTATTGTAGCTTTAACACACAAACAACATGAAAGACTACAAAGTGCTAAACATTCAAAAAATTCAAGTTCCAAGAGGCACAGCTTACTATGCCACAGTTGAAAATCAAAATAAACAGCAGTATGAAATACATGTAAATCCATGGGGTTATGTGGTTGGACCATTTGCTTTGCCAAGGTAAAACAAATTATTAAAGTGGTCTTAGGCTATGTGTGCCTACGATAATTTTGTTTATATTTGAAAGTCTGTGTTTTTGGAGTGTGCCAAACTTGTTTAAGCTAACTGTTAGTTTATCGCACACAAACTCGCAAGTTGTTAGATCGGTATTTTGAAGCGTTATTTTAGCGTTGCAACTTGTGAGTTTGTGCTTTATATCTATTGTTCTAATATTTTTTAAGTCTATTTTAGTGTTTTGTTTTTGGCAGTGGATGATTATTTCTTTCAAAATACCTTGTATTGTTTGATTGTTTACGGTAATTATTTTATCAAAGGTTGGGAGTTTATCTAAATAATCCAATACCCATGAATAATTGGCGTCGTTTTGTGATTGCTGTTCTAAAAAATCTTCCAATTGGGAAAAATATATTAACCCTTCTTCAAATGAATGGATGTTATCAATATTAGTGGATGAATCTAAAAAGACTACAACACTTTTAAATTTTACTGTTGAAAAGCGATTATCAAGTTTTAACAAGTGATTTCTTAGTTGTTTTGTAAAAAATTTTGTTTTGTCAAGCGGGTTAGGTAATGCTTTGAATGTTTGGTTTAAATGTTTGTCGGTTTTTAGCTGTATTATTGTGTTGGTTTTGTAAGAGTCAAACGTATCGTTTTGAACATTGGCTGCATAATATATAGTACCCTTGTAGTTTTTTATCTCTGTGCAAAAAATAGTGTTATTGTGATAAATAACTGCGTCAATTTCTAAGAAGTGATGTTTGTTGTAGGGGCTTTTGAGTATGCGATTATAAAACGCTGTATAATTTTTCTGTGTAAGAAATTTTTGTAAAATAGATTCAGCGGCAAAGCCAAATAATTCTTGGTTGCTTGGCGAAAATAGAAAAAACCTGTCCCAAAATCTTTTTATAATGCAAAAAAATAACATTTTGCGCTACACAATTGTATCAAGATTAATGCCTATTGGATTTGTTTTTCTATCACAAAAATTTAGTAGTTCACACACACAATCGTAATCTTGGAAAAATTCTTTGTGAGTCTTTTTAGAGTAAAACTGGAACATCTTTCTACCATCTTTTATAACAATATTTATATCAAAACTATCGAGGTTTTTTTGAAAATGTTTTATAAAAAGCTCTTTGTATGAAACTTTACCAGGCGTTTGTTTTTTGGGTGGTTGTTTTTGGTGTCTGTAATAGTTTTCTTCTTTTTTACCAAGATCTTTAATAGCATCAATTTTTTCAATTGCTATGGGCTCATCGTCCATTGTTAAAAAAATCTAAAAATTTAGCGATTTGTTCTGGCAAATCTTTCCTTTCACATATTATATCGATAAAACCTTTTTCTAGCAAAAATTCTGACCTTTGAAAACCTTCTGGCAAGGCATGACCTATGGTTTGTTCAATAACGCGCGGGCCAGCAAAACCAATGAGAGCTTTTGGCTCAGCTATGATAATATCTCCAAGCATTGCAAAACTTGCAGATACGCCCCCTGTTGTTGGGTCTGTTAACACAGAAATATACGGTAACCCTTTTTCTGCTAATTTAGTTAGAGCAAAAGAAGTGCGCTCCATTTGCATCAAAGACAGTATGCCTTCTTGCATTCTTGCACCACCAGAAGAGCTTATAATAATTAACGGTAAACTATGCTTTATTGCTTTTTCTATCGCCCTTACAATCTTTTCTCCTGTGGCATAACCCATTGAACCACCCAAAAAGGAAAAATCCATTACTACAAGTACACATGGTTTTTCTTTTATAGTACATGTGCCACACACTACCGCTTCTTTATTAGAAGTCTTTTCGATAGCTTCGTTTATTCTGTCTTTGTAGGGTTTGAGGTCAACAAAGTTTAGTGGGTCTTTAGTTCTTATATTTTGGTCAAATTCTTTAAAACTATTTTGATCGACTGTTATGGCGATACGTTTTTCTGCCGATATCCTAAAATAATACCCGCATTTGCATACCCAAAAATTACGCTTTAGTTCGTCAACATAGGTTGTTTCACCACAAGAGGGGCATTTAATCCATTTTTCTTCATTTTTTTTCTTTTTTTTAAATAACATAGCATCACCTTCTATATACAATTTTTCCTTTGTAAATTGTTTGTTCTACGCTTCCAAAGAGAGTTTTTGAGTTAAACGGTGTATTTTTACCTTTTGATTTAAAGTTATTTGAGTCTACTACCCACTCTTTGCGTATATCAAGCAAAACAATATTTGCTAGTGAGCCTTCACTTAGCGTTCCTGAATTTAATTTAAATGTTTTAGCAGGTCTAGTAGAGAGTAGTTCTATTGCTTTGAATAAACTTATAATATTTTTTTTAACCAAATAGGTATTTACAACACCAAAAGCTGTTTCAAGACCGCTTATGCCAAAACTTGCATCTTGGATGGGTACATTTTTTGAATCAATCTCATGCGGAGCGTGGTCTGTTGCAATGGCATCAACTAAATCTAGTTTGAGTGCTTCTATAATTGATTCTATGTCTTCTTTTGATTTTAGCGGTGGGTTTACTTTTGCATAAGAGTTGTAATTATAAGCTTCTTCTTCTGTTAGCGCAAGATGGTGGGGTGTAACTTCAAAAGTTATATTCAATCCTTCTTTTTTAGCATTATTCAAAAGCGCTATAGATTCTTTTGCACTAACATGACATATATGCAAACGAGCATCTTTGACAGCCCTTAATATTTCGATATCACGCGCTATCATTGAACTTTCAGAAAGGCTTGGTATACCTTTTAATCCTAACTCAAAAGCGGTTTTGCCTTCGTTAATAACACCATCTTTAGAAAAACTATAGTCTTCTTCGTGTAGCGCAAAAATGAAGTCTTTACTGTCTTTAGTATATTTAAGCGCAGTGTATAGTAAATTTGCATCTGAAACGGGCTTTCCATCATCACTAAAGGCCACACACCCAGTATTTTTTAAACTGAGATAATCACAAAGCTGTTTGCCTTCTTGATTTCTTGTTATAGCACCAATTGGATGGATGCTGCATATATCTACACTAGAGGCTTTATTTAAGATATATGAAACTACCAGTTCATTGTCTATGGGCGGGTTTGTGTTTGGCATACAGCAAATAGTTGTAAAACCGCCCGCTACTGCTGCTGCTGCACCAGTTTCTATAGTTTCTTTTTTTGTAAAGCCCGGATCTCTTAAATGTGTGTGGAGATCAACAAAACCAGGGCATACTACTAAACCACTTGCATCAATTTCTTTATCTATTGATAAACCATTTGCGTTTCCAACAAGCTCAATTTTATCATCGTTTATTACAATATCTGTAACTTTTTCAATGTTATTGGCTGGATCAATAACTAGCCCCGAGTGAATAACGGTTCTCATATATCACCCAATTTTTTTATTATAAGTTCATTAACGATTTTTGGGTCTGCTTTACCTTTTGTGGCTTTCATTACAGCTCCCACAAAAAAACCAATTGTATTTTTTTTGCCAGCTTTGTACTGTTCAACTGCTTTTGGGTTAGATGCTATTGCTTCATCTAAGGCTTTTTCTATAATACTTGTGTCTTGGATTAAAGTTAGGTTTTCTTTTTCTATAATTACTTTGGGTGAGAGGGCATTTTCATACATTTTAGCAAAAACCTCTTTTGCTATTTTACCACTAATCACATTATTTTCAACTAAATTAATAAGCTCTGCTAAATCGGTGGGTTTTATTTTGCATTGCGTGATGTCTTTGTTTTCCTTATTTAAGTATCCCAAAACTTCGGTTAAAATCCAGTTGCTAGCCGCTTTGGAGTTTGATAATTTTGCAGTTTCTTCAAAATAATTGGCTAGATCTTTAGACTCAACAAGCGTTTTTGCATCTTCTTCTTTTATACCGTATTGCTTAATAAATCGCTGCATTTTATCAAATGGAAGCTCTGGCAAATCGCTTTTTACAAATTGAATAAAATCATCATCTATAAAAATAGGTACAAGGTCAGGATCTGGAAAGTACCTGTACTCGTATGCCTCTTCTTTTGAACGCATAGGTTTTGTTGTGAGTGTTTTTTCGTCAAATAGGCGTGTTTCTTGAATAATAGGCTCATTATCCGTAACGGCTTGGAGCTGACGATTCCATTCATACTCTAGTGCTTTTTCGACATGTTTAAAGGAGTTCATATTTTTAATTTCGACTTTTGTGCCTAATTCTTTTTGACCTTTAGGTTTTATAGATATGTTTGCATCGCACCTTAATGAGCCTTCTTCCATGTTGCCATCACAAATACCTAAATACCTCACAATTCTTCTTAGCGACCTTAAATACTCATAAGCCTGCTTTGGCGTTTCTATATCTGGTTTTGATACAATTTCAAGCAATGCTGTACCAGTTCTGTTGTAGTCTATCAAACTTGAATCTGATGTATGTATGGTTTTACCTGCGTCTTCTTCTATGTGAATACGCTCAAGCGGTATTTTTTTAAAGCCATTTTCATCCTCAATTTCCACATAACCGCCCGTTAATATAGGCAATTCGTATTGTGAAATTTGATAATTTTTTGGCAAATCAGGGTAGAAATAATTTTTTCTTGCAAAGCAAGAGTACTTGTTGATATTGCAATTTAGTGCAATTCCAAGCCTTAGCGCAAATTCTACTACTTTTTTGTTTAAAACAGGCAAGACGCCTGGCATACCCATACACACAGGGCATACATTTTCATTTGGCAGCGAGCCAAACTTTGTTGAGCAAGAGCAAAATATTTTGCTATCTGTTAAAAGCTGAATGTGAACCTCTAAGCCAATTGTGGGTTCAAACTCCATTGAATGCCTCCTAAATAAGTGGGTTGATAATAAAATCTTCCGTTTCGATTATATCTTTTAACTTAGCTTTGTATCCGGAATTTGTTTTAATGAATGCTACTTTTGATTCTATAATTAACTTTATTGCAATTGAGTAAATCTTGTGTTCGAGTTTTAGAATTCTATCAGCAAGGCTTTCTGGTGTATCATTGCTATGTACACAAACCGCTGCTTGAATGATAATTGGGCCGCTATCTAGCTCATTTGTAACAAAGTGCACAGTAGCTCCACTAATTCTTACACCTGACTCTAGAGCTTGTTTTTGTGGGTTTAAGCCTTTAAAAAGCGGCAATAGGGAAGGGTGAATGTTTACAATTTTTCCTTCAAATGCATCTACAAAGCTATCATCCAATATGCGCATAAAACCTGCTAACACTATTAAATCAGGCTTAAAAGGCTCGATTGTTTTTATAAGTCTTTGTGCATATTCTTTTCTTGTAAGTCCTTTTGGGTCTAAAAAGATAGCTTCTATGTGGTTTTGCTTTGCAATTTCAAGACCCAAGCATTGTTTATCAGAAACAACACATGCGATTTGAGCTTTGAGCATGCCGTTTTTTATGTTATCCAGTATTGCTTTAAAGTTTGAGCCTCTGCCAGAGAGCATGCATACTATTTTAAACATACGCCGCTCTCCTTTACTACATTCCCAATGTGATAACTTTTAATTTTGTGCGATTGTAGAGTGTTTAATACAATATCTTTATTTGACTCTTCAACCACAACCACAAAGCCAATGCCCATATTAAATGTACGGTACATCTCTTGTTTTTGGAGTTTAGTTATATCTTGAACTAATAAAAATTCTTCTTGCGTTGGTATAACTTGCGTGTTAATTTCGCAACCGAAACCTTCCAAGCATCGTGGTATATTTTCTATAAAACCACCGCCTGTAATATGTGCTGCTGCCTTAACATACTGTTTAATAAGCTTGATGTGTGGCACATAAATGGTTGTAGGTGTAAGTAAAATTTCTGCAAGTGTTTTAGTGCCTATTAAATTGTCTAGACTGTATTTAGCTAATTCAAAAAACGCTTTTCTTATTAACGAGTATCCATTTGAGTGAAAACCGCTTGAAGCAATACCAATTAAACAATCCCCCGCTTTTATATTTCCGTTAAAAATTTCATCTTGTTTACCGATTCCTACGCAAAAACCAGCTAAGTCATACTCGCCATCTTTGTACATTGAAGGCATTTGTGCAGTTTCACCACCCGCTATTGCACAATTTGACTGCTTTAGGCCATCTGCTATACCTTTAAATATATCTTCCAATACTTTGTCACTTAACTGACTATATGCTATATAATCTAAGAAAAATGTAGGCATAATGCCTGTTGTTATAATGTCGTTTACATTCATAGCCACTAAGTCTATGCCTACACTGTCGTGTTTGTCTGCTAAAAAGGCAATTTTTAATTTTGTGCCAACGCCATCTGTTGTGCTTGCAATAACACTATCACACCCAAACTGATTTAAACTAAAAAGACTGCTAAAACCCCCGATTTTTGATATAAAGCCTTCAGTTGGCAAGCCTTTTGATAATTTTTTAACGCTATCTACAAATCTATTCCCCTTATCAATATCTACACCGCTATCTTTATAATTTATCATCTTGCTCCCTTCGTTTTTTTAGTATAGGTTCAAAGTTTTTGTAAACTATAGTTATAATGCCTGCAATGGGTATCGCAAATATGATACCTAATATGCCGTAGAGTTCGCCAAAAAATAAAATAGCAACAAGCGCAAAAAGTGGATTAATATGTATTGCTTTAGAGAAAATAAACGGAGCTACAATATTGCCAATAATAAAGTGAATAGAAATAAAGATTAAGCCTACTTCAAGCGTTAAAAGCACACTTTTATTTACGGCAATAGCTAAAAATAGCGGTGGAATAATAGCTACTACACTTCCAATGTAGGGTACAATGTAAGCAAGACCGCTAAGTAAAGCAAATATAATAGAGTAATCAAGCCCAACAATCTTAAAACCTATGTATGTAAGCACAGTAACAATTAGTATAACAATTAAAAGGCCTTTTATATACCCAATACTCATTTCATAAATCTGAATAAAAACATTTAAATAATTTTTGCCCAAAATATTGTATATAAAGTTTTTTAAACTTGTTCTGTAATAATTCCTTGTAATAAGCATAAAGTAGGATATAATGGGGATTATTACTAAAGCCGATAATGCAGTTAAACCTTTTATTATGCTAAACATAGAAGATAACGCAAAAGTGGGTGCAGAAGATTGTATATTGCTTACTAGGTTATTCAAAAAAACTATAACCTCTCGTCTCCACCCAAAGCGTGCCAAAATAGAGTAGTACAGGTGATTTAAAGCATTTTCTAGGTTCACAATAAGCTGAGGTATCGATTTATCTAGATTGTTTATCTGTTGAATCAATATAGGCACAATTAGAGAAAATATGAATACGATGATAGCCAATGCTATCAAAATACCCAAAAGAGAAGAAAGCCATACAGGTACCCCAATACGGCTAGTAAGTTTTACGAAAGGATAAATACTTTCGCTTAAAAAATAAGAAAATATCAATATAACTGTAAAAAAAACTACCTTAAAAAATAATAGATAAACTAACCCAACAATTAAAACAAAGAAAGCTATATGTTCAAGATATGTTTTTTGTTGTTGTTTGGTTAAAATTTATATAACCTCTTCTTCTTGTTTTTCCCTAAGTCTTGCTCTAATTTCTTTTAAGCGTTCTTTTTCTTCCTGTATAGCTTTTTGTGCTTCTTCTATATTTTCTATTAAGAATTTCTTTTTTTCATCGATATAATCTTTGCCTTTTTCAACAAGTTCTTTTGAGTTCTGGGCAATTTTTGAAGCTAAATTTTCTATTTTTTCTTCGATATTTTCTTTTTGTTGTTTGAGTTTTTCAATGCTTATGTCTTTTAGAGTGGATAGTTTATTTTTTGCCTCTTCTGATTGTTCGGATTTAAGAAACCACCACACCGCTGCTCCAGCTGCGCTAACCCCAATTAATGCAATGCCTAGCAGGTACTTTTTACTCATCTTTATCTCCTTTAAATTTTTTTACAAAATTTGCAATACCAAACAAGTAAGCATAAACCTCGTCTAGTTTCTCTTCTATCGATTCTACTCTATCAAAAACATATTCAATGTGCGCTTTTGCTTTTTTATTAGTATCAATTACTAAGTTGCTAACTGAATTTGAAGCTTCTTTTGCGCCATCTAAAATATCAGACACCGTGTCCTTTGCCTTCATAGAAAGTTCTTTAACGCTAAGCATTATTTCTCTTGTCATATTAACCATATCCGTAGCTTTATAAAACATATCTTTTGAGTCTGCTACAAATGGTTGTATTTCTTTTTTTATTTCGTCAATCTTTTTCTGCATTTGAGTATACTGATTTTTAACCAAAATTAAGGCAACCAAACCTGCAATAGCAAATCCTAAGTAAACTACCGCTATAATAGCCAATGAAACTTCACCTATATTCATTAAACTCACCTCCTAATTGTTTGATTATATAATGAAAACTTACAAAAATCAAATTTTTTTTGATAAGTACTCAATTATTTCGCTTGCTGCTTCTTCTATCGATTTTTTAGTTACATCGATTTTTCTCCATTGTGGGTGTTTTTTGTATAAACTCTCTGCATACTCAATCTCTTCGTAAATTCTTGATTTTTGGGCGTAAGATTTAACTCCAAGTTTCTTTGCCCGCTCTTGTCTTATCTCGTACAAACGCTCTGGACTTATGCTCAAGAAAAATATTTTATCTTGGTTAATACCATACAGTGCATCTGGGAGTTTTTCTCCTTTAACTATAGCAAAGTTAGCTACTTTGTAGCCTTCTTGAGATAAATAGATGCTAAGAGGTGTTTTACTTGTCCTTGATAAGCCAATTAAAATGATATCTGCCTTGTCTAAATCTTTTGCGCTTTTGTTGTCATCATGCATTACGGTGTATTCGATTGCTTTTATTTTTTCAAAGTATTTATCGCTAATAGTATGAAGCAGACCAGAGGCTTTTATAGCTTTTTCCTGTAAAAAAGTTTCGAATTTTTCTATAAAATAACCAAAAAGATCCATTATTTCAATATTGTTTTGAATAAAAAGGTTTGAAATTGTAAGTCTTAAATCATTATTTGCAATTGTTGTGACAATAAGCGGCTTTTCAATAAGTGCTTTTTTTAGTATATCGGAGGCTTTTTCTATGTTTACATTTCCAAAACGCCTAAGTGTAACCTCAGATTTTGGAAAATGAACCAAAAAAGCTCTTACAAACCTAAGAGCGGTTTCGCCTGTGCCATCTGAAACTACATAAATATATTTCATACTAATTCTCCATAACTTTTTTTATAAAATACAAAAACCATATAATTACTACGCTTGATATAGGAAATATCGGGTTAATAATCTTAGATTGAGCCATTGCATTAAAAAGCATCAATAGTCCAAAAAAAACTAAAGAATACAATGTACCTAAAAAAACTTTGCGTACAAAGTCATCCTTCCTTGCAGAAATATTCATACTCATAAAAAGCAAGCAGGGCAAAATGACGATTAAGCTTAAAGCATAGATAATTTTAAAAGTAATTTCTGATATATATAAAAATCGATTTTGTGAGAAACTCTCTGATTTTTTGTATAGCTCAAATATATTTGGTGTATGGTATTCTAAACTCTTTACAAAACTAATAAAACTAAATCCATCTAAATCAAGTTTTTTTTGCGAAGATAATTCAATATTATCTTTTTCTAATTTTATAATATTAGGATTATCTAAAGTCAAGGAAAAGTTATTTATCTTTGCAAGTTTTGCAAAAGCCACTTTGTTTATACTATTGTCTGATACAAAATATGCTTCAACGCCATTGGCTAGTTTCTGATTGTAAAAAATTGAGTTGATTTTTACAAACACATTACCTTCCTTAGCCCAAAGATTTTGATTTTTGTTTTCGATGTATATTTCTCTAATGAGTAAAGCTTTATCGTATGTGTATGGCACTATAAAATTATCAAGGGCTAGCATAAATAAAACCAAAAAAATGACAATGGCGTATATTGGTGTAGCTATTTTTAATGTACTGACACCGCTGTTTTTTATCGCTAATATTTCATTTGTGTAGGCCATGTAACCGAGAGTTATAAGTGTACTTATGCTAAAAACAAATGGCAGCAAAACATACGTCATTTTAGGTGTATATGCTAGGTAATAGTACAAAGCCAACGACAAACTTACTTTGTTTGATATGAGTGTTGAGAGGTTATTAAAAAAATCTATTACATAAAAAAGACTAAGTGCTATAACAAAAACAAGTAAAAAGACCTTTATAAACCTTTTGGCAATGTATCTATAAATGAGCTTCATATTTTTTTGAGATATGCCAGTGTTCTAATATTTCTGGTATTGCATTTTCAAACTCATCAAGGCTGATTATATTTGAAGCATCAGATAGCGCTTCTTTAGGGTTAACATGCGTTTCAAAAAATAAACCATCTACGCCTATACTTGCTGCTGCTTTTGCAAGGATTGGCGCATATTGGGGCGTGCCAAGACTGCTTTTTGCCCCACCTGGCAGTTGCATAGAATGCGTAGCATCATAAATAACTGGTACGCCTAATTCTTTCATAATAAGCATACCTCTAAAATCTACAACTAAATTATTATACCCAAAACTACTGCCCCTTTCTGTTAACCATACATTGTTGTTTCCAGACCGATTGACTTTTTCAATAGCATACTTCATATCCCACGGCGCCATAAACTGCCCTTTCTTGATATTTACAATGCGTTTTGTTTTGGCAGCCGCTACTAGCAAATCGGTTTGTCTGCACAAAAATGCAGGTATTTGAATGATATCAATGGTGTCTTTTACAATATCTGCTTGATCTGGCAGGTGGATGTCTGTTGTTAGTCTCATATTAAAAGTTTCTTTAACTTTAGCTAAGATTTCCATGCCTTTGTAAATGCTAACACCTCTGTATGAATCTATGCTTGAGCGGTTTGCCTTATCGAAAGAGGCTTTGAAAATAATTTCTATATTGAATTTTTCACTTAAACGTTTTAATTTTTCAGCTATCGTTAAAACAATCATTTCTGATTCTATAACGCATGGTCCTGCTATAAAAAATTTATCCATTTTTTGCCTCCTGTTGTATTTATACCAAATAAATGATTAAGTTTCAAATTCAACTACAGCATTTTGCCTTTTTTTGGCTTGATACATAGCAAAGTTTCACATTTTTTATGCAATCTAAAGCTATTGAATCTATTTTCTAAAAAAACTTTTAGGGTTGTTTTAGTGTTTTATATTGGTTTTTATTAAATCTATTAAACAAAAGCTCCATTGCTAAATTTATATAATTGTGATTGTGAAACATCTTGTATTAGCTCATTTTTAATTTTTTTGTATTTTTTGTCTCATTATATTTATATCATAAATTAACAATTATAAATTAGCGTTTTTTATAAAAATTTGGTATAGTTGTAATGTGAACTGGTTTGCTTTGATTTTGTTATCTATTGGACATATTGTAACTGATATCAATCAAAGTGCTGTACCTGCTTGCCTGCCTTTTTTTAAAAAAGAATTTAATCTAAATTATGCGCAAACAGGTGTTATTTTACTTGTGACAAATGTTTTTTCTTCAGTTGTACAAGTATATTTTGGCTACATTGGCGATAAGAAAAATACGAGGTATTTAATAGTTTTGGTGATTTTACTTGCATCGTTGGGTGTGGCGTTTTCTGGTTTAGCGCATAATTTTTACCTTTTGCTTTTGCTTGTTGCTGTAAGTGGCTTGGGTGTTAGCGCATTTCACCCTATGGCTTTTAATGAAGCAAGTAACTATACAGGAGAAAAAAAGGCTACAGGCATGAGTATATTTTCTTTGGGTGGCAATATTGGTTTTGCTATAGGTCCACCCTTAATGTATTTTTTAATATACGAGTTTGATATGAAAGGGACATTGGGTGTGCTGTTTGTAAGTCTGCCTATAGCGATTTTGATACAAATTTTGCTTCTTAGCAAAAAAACAAAAAAAACAGATAACAAAAAAATAAATTTACCCATTGAATTTAGCATAGATAAGGTCAGTTTATTTTTGCTTATACTGTACATTTTGTTTAGGACATGGATATATTTTGGTTTAATGTCTTATTTACCATTTAAGTATGCATTGTATCTAAAAGACCAGCCATCTTTTGTTTCAGCATTGCTGTTTTGTTTACTCTCAGGCGGTGCTTTGGGCACTATTTTTGGCGGTATACTAGCCGATAGAGTTGGCACAAAGAATACTTTAATGATTACTATGATTATGACATTAATTTTAAATATAATTTTTAATAATTCAAAAAATGAAGCAGTTTTGTTTGTTTTTGCATTTTTAGTTGGTTTTGTTTTGGTATCAACATTTTCTGTTACGGTAGTGTTGGCTCAAGAATTTTTGCCTCACAAAAAGGCACTTGCTTCTGGTATTGCGGCAGGTTTTGCAATTGGTACTGGCGGCATTGGTGTAAGCCTATTTGGTTTGATTAGCGATCATTTTGGGTTGAATGCTGTGTTTTACATTATTGAGGTACTGCCCGTTTTTGCAATAATTTGTTCAATGTTAATTAAAAAACCTAAACCGCTTAAAATTTATGGATGAACCATTTGTAATTTTATGTGGGCTTGGATATTTTGAAATAAAGCTTCTTGAGGAAGTATCAAAACTATACCCAGTTGTAGCAATTGATACTGATTCTTTAAAGATTAACTCGCTTAAAGAGCAATTCAAAAACTGCGAATTTGTGCATGCAGACGCAAGTAGTATACTTACCTGGAAAAAACTCGATTTAAAAAATCTTACAGCTATTATAACCACATTTAAAGACAGCGATGTAAACCTTGAAGTATGCCGTATTATAAGGCTAAATTTTCATTTGGATAAGCCTATTATAGTATTATCCTACGATAGTGATCATGAAGAAGAATTCAAACAATACAATGCAAAAATAGTAAAGCCCATTGATTTGGCCGTTGAAACAGTTATTGGCAGGCTTAAAAGAAATTACTCAAAAGCAATAAATATAGGACTTGGTGAGTCTGAGATTATAGAAGTAAGTGTTTTATCAAAATCGCATTTAACGGACAAGAAATTAAGCACATTAAAAGCAAAAACATGGCATGTGGCTGCTATTTATAGAAAAGATCAGCTTATTATACCAAATGGAGATTCGATTATAAAGATAAATGACAAAGTGATACTTGTTGGTCAACCTAAAACACTTGAGAATATTGCAAATATTTTGCTAAAAGGTATACCTCAGTTTCCATTACAATATGGCAACGAATGTGTAGCCTTAGAAAACCAGCAAAGAAGCATAATAAACGAGACAATGTATTTGGCAGAAAAATTACAAGCCAAATGGACACTTATTTCATACAAGTTTCCTTTATCAGACAGACTCAACCACCCAAAGATAAATGTGCCAGATATTATTGTGGATAAAATTTCGGAAGTATTTTCTTTTAAAGAAGACGTAGGCGTTTATGTTTTGCCTGAATTTAACGATTTTTTACATTTAAAGTCAAAATTTATATTCAAAAATTGCACAAAACCGTTTTTAATTGCTAAAGGATCTTACCCTTACAAAGGTATAATAGCGGTTATGAATTCTTTTGATATGCTATCTGTACTTGAAACTACGATTGAGTTATCAAAAATATTCGGTATAGAATACAGAGTTTTATTAAATGTTATGCCAGACAGTTTATCTTCTTTAAGCGAAAAAATCCAAATAAGAAAGGCTGCAGCATTGGTGAGAGATTTTGAAAGTGTGTATAAGACAAAAATTAGCTTTAAAACGCAAGTAAAAAACCCCGTTATTGGCACTATTGAATACGCTAAAAACTTTCCAAACTACCTTGTTGTTTTAAACTACGACAAAAACTCCAAAATCTCATTTTTAAAACCTCATATTACTTATTTAATTGCAAAAAAGATAAAAAATAGCGTATTAGTAATCCCATTATGAGCGATAGCGATATTTTGAGACTTTTGCTTATTATATTAGGGATGTTTTTGATGCCATTTATCTCGAAAAAACTCAAAATTCCCTCAGCTGTTGGCGAGATTTTGTATGGCATTGCAATAAAAAATACATTAAGTTTAACATGGCATAATTCCATTGTAGTAAATTTTTTGGCTTTGTTCGGTTTTATCGTACTAATGTATATGGCGGGTTTAGAATTGGATATAAAAGCACTGAAACATATTACCAAGAAAGATGCATTTGTATTTGTTTTATATTTTGCTGTTGTTATTGCGTTTGGGTTTTTTATGACAAAAGAGTTACAAAAGCCAATAATTTTTGTTTTGGCATTTTGTGTAACATCTATTGGTTTGCTGTATCCTGTTTTAAAAGAACAAAATATGATAAATAAGCCTTTTGGCTTAAAAGTGTTGATTCTAGGTAGCATAGGAGAAATTATTAGTCTTTTTGCGATAATTATTTTTAACCTGTATTTTAAATTTGGCTTTAGCATGCAATCTCTAATAAAAATGGTTCAACTGGGTGTATTTATTGTATTATCTGTTTTATTTTTAAAGCTTCTTAAACTTTTTTTATGGTGGTTTCCGCATCTAAGTGAAATTTTTCTAAAAACAGGCAATACAACAGAAACAGGAATTAGAACAAACTTTTTAAACTTAATTGTATTTGTTTTTTTGTCAAATGTTTTGGGCATAGAGCCAATTCTTGGTGCTTTTATAAGCGGTCTTATTTTTTCTTTATCTTTACAAGAAAATGAAAACATAAAAACGAGTTTTGGGATTATCGGTAACGGCTTTTTAGTGCCTATTTTTTTCATACATGTGGGGTTGTCTTTTGATTTAAGCGCAATGACTAGTTTAGATATGATTAAAAATGCGTGCTTAGTAACAATAATTATCGTTTTAATTAGATACTTATCTAGCTTTGTTCTGTTGTTTTCTGATTTTAAAGTAAAAGAAGTTTTAATTGCCCCAATGGGGATTTCTTTTCCTTTAACACTGCTTGTTGCTGTATCTCAATTTGGAAAAAGCTTTGGTGTTTTGGATGATAAAAGTGCAAGCATGCTAGTTTTGAGTGCTATGTTAACAAGTTTTTTGTATTCAAATGTCTTTAAATCAATGAGCTCCTCTTTGCACAAATATTGATTTTTTCTATTAACTTATGTACAATAGTTGCTTATGGAAATGTTTGAAGCATCAAATTTTATAGAAGAAATTATTATAGAAGACCTAAAAAACGGTAGATTTAACTATGTCCAAACGCGATTTCCACCAGAGCCTAACGGTTATTTACACATTGGTCATGCAAAGGCTATAGTGATAAATTTTGAGATAGCTAAGAAATTTGGCGGCAAGTGCAATTTGCGATTTGATGATACAAACCCCACAAAAGAAAATCTTGATTATATAAATTCTATTATTGAAGATGTTAAGTGGCTTGGATATGATTTTGGCAACAGAGTATATTATGCATCCGATTACTTTGAACAAATGTATGAGTTTGCGGTTGCTCTTATTAAACAAGGTAAAGCTTATGTATGTCGCTTAAGTCCAGAAGAAATAAGACGCTCTAGAGGTACATTAACTCAAAGCGGCATTGAAAGCCCATATAGGGCAAATAGCATCGAAGAAAACTTAGAATTGTTTGAAAAAATGAAAAATGGAGAATTCGAAGAAGGCGAATGTGTATTAAGAGCAAAAATTGATATGTCTCACCCAAACCTCAATATGCGTGACCCAGTAATGTATCGCATTATTAAGACGCCTCATCATAGAACTAAAGATAAATGGTGTATTTATCCTACATACGATTGGGCGCATGGTTTAGAAGACTCCATAGAAAAAGTTACACACTCTCTATGCACGCTGGAGTTTGAAGACCATAGGATATTGTATGATTGGTTTTTAGATCAGCTTGGTGTATTTCATCCAAGGCAAATCGAGTTTGCTAGATTAAATATGACCTACACGGTTTTAAGCAAGCGAAAACTTCTTTACTTAGTCCAAAACAAGTATGTAAACGGTTGGGATGACCCTAGAATGCCAACCATTAAAGGGCTAAAAAGGCGTGGTTTTACAAGTGAGATTATAAAGGATTTTATACAAAAAATTGGTGTAACAAAAAGTAACAGTGTCATAGATTATGCTTTGCTTGAGCACTGCTCAAGAGAAATATTGAATAAAAAAGCCAAAAGAGCAATGGTTGTGCAAGACCCTATAAAGCTAATTATAGAAAATTACCCAGAAGATAAAATTGAGTATGTTGAGGCTTCTAATAATCCCGAAGATGATTCTTTTGGTAAAAGATTGGTTTCTTTTAGCAAAGAATTGTATATTGAGCGCAGCGATTTTGAAATAGAACCACCAAAAGGTTTTCATAGGTTGTTTGTTGGTCAAGAGGTAAGGTTAGTGTTTGCTTATTATGTAGTGTGCACAGGTTATGAATTAGACGAAAATGGCAATGTTATAACTGTTTGGTGTAAATACGACCCAACCTCTAAAGGTGGTTGGACAAACGATGGTAGAAAAGTTAAAGGCACTATTCACTGGGTATGCGCAAAAGACTGCATTGATGTAGAATTAAGGATTTACGACAAACTCTTTTTAAAAGAAAATCCCGAAGAAACTGTTGATGGAAGTGATTTTATATCAAACTTAAACCCTAATTCGTTAATTATAAAAAACGCAAAAGCAGAAAAATCACTGCTTGAGGCTAAAGATTTTGAGAATTTTCAGTTTTTGAGATTAGGTTATTTTTGTAAAGACAAAGACTCTACGCAAGACCATCTAGTTTTCAACAAAACAGTTGATTTAAAAGATAGCTACTCAAAAACTCTAAAAAAATCTTAAAATATGCATATTATTTTTGAAAAAATTATAGATGTAAGCAACATTAAAATCTCGCCAAGAAGCATAATAAAATGCACAAACTGTCCACAATACGATAAAAATCCTTCATGTCCACCAAAAGCGCCTGACTATCATCTTGCAAAAGAATGGCTTTCTAGTTATACTGAAGCGTTGTTAATAAAATGCTTTATTGATATTAACTTCTTTGAAGCTCAAAAAAGAGAAATGTTAAAAATGTTGCTTGACAAAGAAAAGCTATTTTTTTCACAGAATAAATTATATTCATATGCACTTTTCCCAGGCAACTGTGTAATTTGTGTGAAGTATGTTCCTATTATTATGATAAAAAAGTGTGCTCGAAGCCATCTTTGGTGAGATATTCAATTGATGCTGTAGGCATAGAGATAAGCTCTATTGTTAATATAGATTTTAGCGAAAGCGTTCTATACGGCTTGATACTAATTGAATAAGCTATAGTCTAGTTAGTTTTTGTATTATGTTTGGCTTGTTTATATTGGTACTTGCAAGTAATGCTACTTTCTTACCGTTTACAATCAAATCGCCTACCTCTTGACCTTTTTTTATGGGTAGTTGTAAGTTTTTGTCAACTCTAACTTCAATATTTATTTCTTTTGATGGCCATACTACACTGTAAATAGAATCTTTTGCGATTACAGGCGTTTTAAAACCATTTGGGTAGTATAAAGTACCAATTAATTGGTTTTTCTTAATAATTTGTTTCAGGTCAAGGTATGGTTTTGTGCTGTTTATAGCTGTTATTGCACCATTTAGCGCTTGCATTAGAGGCTCTTTGCCTTTTGCACCAAATATTGCCCCAATGATTGTTATTTGCTTGTATCCTACAAAGTGTTCTGCAGCAAAAACGAAATTAGCGCCAATTTGGGGCATAGAACCTGTTTTTATACCTACAATACCATCTTTCCCTAATACATAGTTAACATTATAGACTGTAGAGCAGACGGGCAAAGTTACCTGAGGCATTCTCACAATATGCCTAAAGGTCGGTATTTCAAAAGCTTTTTGTGCAAGCAAAACCTGATCGTACGCACTACTTTGAGTATTTAAACTTATGCCAGCTGGGTCAGCGTAGTGAGTGTTTGTCATACCTAATTGTTTTGCTGTTTTGTTCATTTTTTCAACAAAATTTTCTACACTGCCTGAATCCCACCTAGCAAGTATAGTCGCAATATTATTTGCAGAAGGCAACAGTAGGGCTTCTAACATTTGCCTTTCGTTTAGTTTTTCGCCAACCGCTACTTTTGCAACCGATTGGCCGCTTTCTTTATCAGCGATGTATTCTTGTACATCCCTGTTTGTAATCGTTAGTGTAGGACCATTTTCTCCAAATTTAAGCGGGTGGTCTTTAAGTATAATGTAAGCCGTCATTATTTTTGCAACACTTGCTGTGGGGAAAGGGGTTTGATTTGGCGTTTTTTCAATCAAGCCTTCGTTTTGAACAGCAATCGCATCTTGCGTGTGTGGGGGCCAGACTATGTTTAGGTTGCCGCTTGTCGCTTGATGTGAAAATTTCACTAGTTTAACACTTGGCTTTCCAATGGGCCTAAGCATTTGAATAATTACTAAAATAACCAAAACCAATACAAAAATTGGCAACTTACTTTTTTTTCTTTTCTTTTCAACCCTCACTTATCACCCCCAAACTTAAAGATTAAAAGAAATTTTTATAAAGTCAAGTTTTTTGAAAATTATACTCAAAGTATGGCAACAATAGACGTTTAAAATGCGTATTTATTTGACACTTTTATCAAATTTTAGTATGTTTAAATACAAAAGGAGGGTAGCCAATGTATGGTTTAAATATTCAATCAAGCGAGCAAGACTATGTTGAAAGCATTAAGTATTATTCTGGTACATACTGGCAGCAGGTAGAGGATACATCTATTAAAGAGTGTTTTTGTACCGCTCGTTTTGTGGCATTTGCTGTAAACCCAACAGATCTATTTACATTTTGGGAGTATGATAAAAAATTTGATGGTAAGCTCTATATAAGGTTGTTTGATGTAACAAATATTGATAATTTTTTTGATGGTAAGTTTAATTGGTATAGAGATATTTTTGTAGGTGTTTATTGTGGAAGGTATAGAATAAACGGTCTTTTACCGTCTGCGAATTTTGTATTGCAGTTGGGTTATTTTAATGAAAGTAAATTTGTTAGACTTTTGCAATCAAACTTCGTAAGAATGCCAAATAATGCAATTTCAACAAACACAACCATAAAAATGGCCACGAAAGTTTTTGATAAGTTTGAGAAAAAAGAGGTTAAAATTGAAGAAATTATACATTTTGCTTTTGCTGACTATAAAGAGCCTTCTCAAACATCAATGGGGGTAATATGAGTGGATATATAAATTTAGTTTTACATGCGCATTTGCCGTTTGTAAGACATCCTGAGTTTGAAGATTTTTTAGAAGAAGATTGGTTTTATGAAGCGTGTCTTGAAACATATATGCCGTTACTATCTATGTTTGAGAGACTTTATAATGACAATGTACCATTTAAATTAACAATGAGCATAACACCCACGCTTGCTGCAATGATGAAAGATGCTTATTTAATGGGAAAATTAGAAAGAAAAATATACAAGTTAAAAGAACTTATAGGCAAAGAAAAAAAACGCAAAATCAATACGCCTTTTTATGAATCTATCTTGATGTATGAAAAATGGATACATACAAACCAAGAAGTATTAGAAAAGTACGATTTTGATCTTACAAAAGGTTTTAAGAGGTTTTATAAAAGCGGCCAACTAGAGCTTATCACTTGCAACGCCACGCATGGTTTTTTGCCATTTATGCAAGCGCTACCAAAATTGGTAGAAGCACAGGTAAAAGTAGGTGTAGATAGCTTTGAACAAACATTTGGTTTTAAACCAAGCGGTATTTGGCTTGCAGAATGTGGTTATTATAGGGGTGTTGAAGAGATTTTGGCAAAAAATAACATAGAGTATTTTTTTGGTGAAACGCACGCTATTATGTATGCTGATGAGATGCCAAAATATGGTGTTTATGCGCCAATGTACACGCCAAGCTTAGTTGCTTGTTTTGCTAGAGATCCTGAATCGTCAAAACAGGTATGGAGTGCTAAAGAAGGCTACCCAGGCGATTTTGATTACAGAGAGTTTTATAGAGATATTGGTTTTGATGAAAACTATGATTATATAAAACCATACTTACACTTAGATGGCCAAAGGCGCTTTGTTGGTTTAAAGTATTACCGAATTACCTCTGACTCTGAAGATTTAGGCAACAAAGAACCATATAATCCTGCTTGGGCCCAAAATAAAATAGCAACTCACGCTGCAAATTTTTTATTTAATAGACAAAAACAATTTGAGCACTTAAATAGCATTATGGATAGAAAGCCTATAATTAACGCTATGTTTGATTGTGAGCTTTTTGGTCACTGGTGGTGGGAAGGCATAAGCTTTTTAGAGGAAATTTTTAGGCAAGCGCATAAGATAAAGGACTTTGGTGTTGAATTTATCAGTGCTAAAGATTACTTGCGTAAATTTCCAACCAACCAGATGAGCAATTTGTGCGAGTCAAGCTGGGGTTATAAAGGCTACGGCGATGTGTGGTGCGAAGGTTCAAATGAATGGATATATAGACCTTTATTTGAAGCTGGCATAAAAATGATTGAAAAAGCAACATTGTACAAAAATACAAGAGATAAAAAAATCAAGCGTTTATTAAATCAAATGGCACGCGAGTTATTGCTTGCGCAAAGCTCTGATTGGGCTTTTATTATGAAAACAGGCACTATGGTAGATTATGCTATAAAGCGCACAAAACTACACTTGAAACGTTTTGACACACTTTTGGAGTTTTTAGAAAAACAAGCTGTTGATAAGACTTTTTTGGAAACAGTGGAGTTTAGAGATAAAATTTTTCCAAAAATTTCATTTAAGGTTTATGCGCTTTGAAGTACTTCTTTTTTGCTTTGTTAATCGTTTTATTTACTATTAATATATCTTATGCAAGCTCAAATCAAACGCCTACTTTTATAAAAGCAGATCACATTACATACGATGAAGCAATCACCACATACATTGCTGTTGGTAATTGTGAAATTACAAAGGATGAGTATATACTAAAATCAGATAAAGCAATTTACAACAAAACAAACGGCATAGTGCAACTCTACGGCAATGTGCAAATTTACGATAACAAAGGCGATTGGGTTAAAGGATCTCAAGCTGTAGTTAATATCGACACTTTTCGAGGTTTTGCGGATGATGCTATTGCGTTTGTTGCACAAAATCACCTATACATTAAAGCAAAACGCATTATTATGGACGATAAAGACCATTATTACGCAAGTAACTCTACTATCACTGGGTGTGATTGTCCAGCGTGTTTGTCGTTTAATGAAAAATATGCGCCAGAGTGGTCAATACATGCAAAAAATACCTATATTGTAAAAAACAACTATGTATTTAGCTATCCATTATGGTTTAATATTGGCAAAGTACCTGTTTTTGCGTTTCCTGCCATAGAAGAACCTTTAGTGAGAAAAAGCGGTTTTTTATTTCCTAGTTTTGGTTATTCTAAAACAAACGGGTTTAAGTATTATCAGCCTTATTATTGGGCAATTAATAAATCTCAAGACGCCACATTTACTTCTCAGTATGATGGAAAAATTGGCTATGGTTTAAATACGCAGTATAGATACTATTGGACTGACAATATAAAAGGCCAATGGGATATTGAATTGTTTAACGATACAACACCTCCTGCTGGTGACACAAAACGCACAAGACTTAACCTTGATATTACTCAAGATGCAAATTTTAAGAACAGCGGCGATTTAAAGGCAGATATTCATTATTTAAGCAATAAAAACAACCTGCGCATTATAAATGACGACAATATGCAGCTTACAAGTAACCGCTATACAACAAGCAAACTTATGTACCTGCTGCAAAAAGGGCCCTATTTTTTAGGCGTAAATAGCTATTATTATCAAGATTTGGTAGCGTCCAATAATTCCCAAACGCTTCAAAAACTACCCGAGATTCTTTTTGAAGCGTCAAATTTGAATGTTTATAAAGCCTTATCGTTAGATTTTTCTACACTTTACTCATACAACTACAGACAAGATGGCCTAAGAGGTAACTTGCTTGATATTTCACCAAGCCTATCTTATCCATTTAAATTGGGTTTTATCAATTTTTTGCCCAAAGCTGGCTTACATTATATTTATACAAATTACTCAAATGGTTTAACTGGCGAGCATTCAAGTGTTGTGCCAGAGCTTGATCTGACAGCTAGAACATCATTTTTTAAAATATATGATTTATCAAGCGGTAATAAGTTAAAACATATCATTGCACCGCAAATTAGCTATACCTTTGTACCAAAAGTTAACCAGGAGTTTCCAGATTTCGTAAATACATACCCGCAAAAAAGCGCACTGGACTTGACGCTTGAAAATACCATAATTAAAAAAAGCATAAATGATAAAAATGAGGCTTCATACAGAGAAATTTTTTACAATAAAATAACGCAACAGTACCGTTTTACTAATTTTGCAAATGCGCCTATAAAACCGCTGGATCCTATAGAAGCCTACATTTCTCCAAAGTATGTTTATACAAATGGTCCAATTTACGAAGAGACTCGTATATCGCCACTTTCTTTTTTTAATTTTTCTTCACAAGCTTATTACCAGTGGCAAAAGCATACATTTACATACACAGCTGACAACTTAAACTTTAATTTTAAAACTTTTGGTTTTTCAGTTGGCTATACCACAGCAAAGGACCTTGATTTTAACACTACAAGCAATGGTATTACATATTCCTTATTTTTTTATCCAGTTAAAAGACTCTATACCTATGTTAGCTTAAATAGAGATATACTTGATAGTTACTTTCCAAGCAAAAGGGCTGGTTTTTATTATTCAAGTGATTGTTGGGGTTTTGGTATGGATGTTTTTCAAAATGCTGTGCCTCAACAGGTGGGCAATACCTATGTAGCAAATAAAAATATTGGCTTTTGGATAACGCTTTCGCTTAGAGGTATAGGTGTCTTCAAAAAACGATGATCTAAAAAAGGCAGTAGCTCTAAAATACGACTCAGATAAAGATAGCGCACCAAAAGTTGTTGCAAAAGGCAAAGGTTATTTAGCTTTTATAATTGAAAAAACCGCTAAAGAGCATAATGTTTATATAAAGCAAGAGCCAACACTTGTAAAAGAGCTGTATAAATTAAATATTGATAGCCAAATACCGCAAGAACTCTACGAGGCGGTTGCCAAAATACTTAGTTTTGTTTATAAACTAAAAAAACCTTGAGGTAGGTATGTTTGAAGATTTAGTAATCAATGTAAAGCCCATAGGATGGGTAGAGTCAGATTTTGAGATTGGCCAAAGACAAAAAACTAAAGGTATTATACACATTTTTGATGAGTACAAAGAGGGTCTTTTTCGCTTAAATGAATTTAAGTTTATAATGGTAGTGTTTTATTTTCACAAGTTTAGTAATTTTAGCTTGATGGCAACACCACCCCATAATAACCCAAATAAAACTCAATATGGGGTTTTTGCAACACACTCACCAAAAAGGCCAAACCACATTGGAGTGTCTATTGTACCTATTTTAGAAGTTGGTGAAAATTATATAAAAATTGACAATTGTGATATGGTGTCAACTACGCCAGTTTTAGACATAAAAGCTCAATGGAACTAGTAAGTTTATAAAAATTTTTTTTGAAAAAAAAGCTTGACTACTATAGTTTTTTTCCGATAATAATAATAGGGCTATTTTAAAGAAACGGAGGTATATATGAAACGCTCAAAAAATGCAGGCTTTACTTTAATTGAGCTTGCGATAGTTTTGGTGGTTATTGGTTTAATTATTGCGGCAGTATTAAAAGGTGAGGATTTAATCCAAAACGCAAGGATGCTAAACTTTGTAACAAACCCGGTTCAGAAAGCGCAAGTTGCGGCTATGGCATATTACGATAGGACAGGGCAGTTTCCAAGTGTATCTACAGTAACTACTGGAGGGGCTACTAATACTTACGGTCCGCTCTACCAAATGTATCAGGCTGGTATAGATGGTGTATTGGATTTAAAAAATCCATTTACACAAGGCTCAAATAACTTTGCAGTTGCATTGGGTATTCTTTCAAATAACGGTATGAACTATCCAGTGATAGTAATTAAACCTGTGAACGTGAATGCTGCTGGTGTACCCACAGGAGCTAGAGCGTGGCAGCAGTCTGATATAGCCTATGCTAATTATTTAAAAAGCAGGGTTGATGGAAGCACAAGCAACTGGCAAACTGGTAGCGTAAGGATGTTGAGTGCAAATATAGGCCTTACTTATGGTACAGCTACTTCGTTAGCAACCGAGATAGGAAACAACATACAATCAAACGCTTATGATGTAAGAATTGGAAATACGGGTGTGTATATCAATAATGCTAATCCTTTTAGTGGTATTTGTGTAGATCCTAATACAACAAACATTTTAGGAACCCAAGATACATTAGTTTACTTCTACAACCAACAACCGCATTAATACTGTGGCATTTTGCAGGGTTTTGCTTAAAAGCCCTGCATTTTTTTATTTTTATTTTTTGTTTTTTTGAAAGATAATTTATGAAAAAAGGTTTTACACTCATTGAGCTTGCTATAGTGCTTGTTATAATTGGTTTATTAATTGGTGTTGGTGTTAGCTTACTTCCTGGGCTTATAAACCAGCAAAAATACACCCAGAACCAAAGCCTTTTAAATCAAAACTACAATGCACTTATTGGCTACATTATGGCAAACGGCAAAGCACCGCTTGCAAGCTCTAATACAAACGGCATATCTCAATCACAAAATATTGGCTACTTGCCTTATGCAACCATTGGTGGCTTGCAAAAGGACGCATACGGCAATACATTTTACTATGCTGTAAATAACAGGCCTCTTAACATATCGATTAACGGCGCAACAGCAACAAGTATGAGCCTTACAAGCACAAACAGCATAAATAACTTTTGTGCTGTTTTGTATGCGCTAAACTACTATTATAGCCAAAACCCTACATTGGGCGCTTCTGATGTGCGCACTATAAACAGCCCAAACCAAACAGCCTATACGCCCGATGTATTTGTTTTAATTTCAAGCGGTGCAAATAATAAACTTGATAGCCCAAATACAATTACAAACTCAAACGGTGTTTTTGCTTCACAGCAGTACCCGCTGTCACAAAACTACGATGATATCGTAGAAGCTCTTTCTATTACAAACGCTATAGGTCAGTTTTGCGCTAATAATCCTGCCAATCAATTTAGCGTAACATATACAAATAGTGTTTATTACCTAAACTCTACTTTGTTAAATTCAAACAATACAAACTCAGGGTCTCAAAATCCACCCAATAATGCATATGCTCAATGTGTATCAAATTGTAATTCAAATTGGTGGTGTTCTTTAACTGCAATATTTTACGGCGGATGTTCTCAAGCGTGCAAGCAAAACCCTAATTTCTGTCCATAATTATGGCTAAAAAACGATTAGGTGAGTTATTAAAAGATGACGGCTATATAACTGACGAACATATAAAGTTTGCACTAAAAGAGCAAAAAGCCACAGGCGAGCTTTTAGGCGAAGTTTTAGTTAGACTTGGTATTGTAACAGATAGAGAAATTGCTCAGAGCCTATCAAAACAATTTAATCTGCCATTTATGGATATAAAAGAAATCAAACCCGATATAAGTGCAATGAAGCTTATAAACTTGAATTTCTGCAGGCAGCAGAAAGTATTTGCCTTTGAAAAAAAAGACAACACTTTGAGTGTCGCAATTGCAAACCCAGATGATGAGCGCTTGCCTGATTTAATATCAAGAATGACAAATCTAAAGCCAAGTTTTTACATTGCAAGCCAAACTGACATTCAAGAGGCTATTGAAACCAACTACTACCTATTAGAACACCCCATTGAACAAGATATAGAGCGTATTATAAATGTTATTAGAGCAAACCCTAATACAGATATCAATATGGAAGACTTTACACGCTCCATTTTTATACTAGCCCTTAATATGCGCTCAAGCGATATACATATAACACCTACGGATAAAAGCTTACATATCCATTTTCGCATTGACGGCGTTTTGCAGCTTGTATATTCTATGCCATCTAGCATTACAAATCGTTTTATTTCAAACATAAAAGTAAGGGCAGGTATGGACATATCAGAGCAGAGAAAACCGCAGGATGGGCGCATAAGTTTTGAGTTTTTGGGTAAAATTTACGATATGAGAGTCTCAACTGTGCGCACAATTTACGGCGAAAATGTGGTTATCCGCATACTTGGCGCAAGCTCTAGTTTGTATTCTATGCCAAATTTGGGCTTTGACAGCAAAGACCTTGCTAAATTAGAAGTAGCTTTTTCCAAACCATACGGTATAATATTAATAAGCGGACCAACAGGTAGTGGAAAAACTACAACGCTTTATGCAGCACTGCGCCGCATAAATGCTTTGGAAAAAAACATAATGACTGTAGAAGACCCCATTGAGTACAAATACCCGATGGCTCGTCAAACTCAGGTAAATGAGCTTGCAGGCTATGACTTTTCAAGTGCTATTGTGTCTTTTATGAGACAGGACCCAGATGTAATGCTTATTGGTGAAATACGTGATTCAAAAACAGCTCAGATGGCTATTAGGGCTTCTATGACGGGGCACTTAGTGCTTTCTACAATTCATGCAAATGACTGCATAGGTATTATACCACGATTAAAAGATTTAGGCGCAGACAGCTTTTTAATTGCAAGCTCATTGGTGGCTACAGTTGCCCAAAGGCTTGTTAGAAAGCTGTGTCTATTTTGCAAAGAAGAAGTCGAAACTTTAAGGGACGATATGGAGTTTTTAAGTATTGACAAACCTGTTAAAATATACAAAAAGAAAGGCTGTCCAAAGTGCAATTTTACTGGCTATACTGGCCGAACGGTTGTTTCGCAGATTTTAACTATAAACGATACAATAAGAAACCTTATTGCGCAGGATGAGCCGCTTTATAAAATTGAAAAAGAAGCCTATGAAAGCGGTATGAGAACACTTTTAGACGATGCAAAAAAGAAAATAATAGAAGGCATTACAGATATAGAAGAAGTCACAAGGGTATTTGGTAGATGAAATATAAAGTTTGGTTAATAGACAATGAAGGCAACCTTATAGTGCGTATTGTGACAAGTCCATCTCAAGAAGCTTTATTATCTAGAATTGAAAGGGATAACTTAATACCAGTAAAATTAAAACCTGTGAGGCTATCATTTTTTGAGCCAACAATAAAGCGTAAAGAAATTATAGAGTTTTGCAACAATATATCTTTGATGGTAGGTGGCGGTATATCGTTGCTTGAAGCACTGGATGAGTTTTCGCTAAATACCAAAAACAAGCGCTTTAAGCTTATAACAGAAGAGGTTATTTTTGATATAAGAAACGGTATGAGCTTTTCTGATGCGCTAAAAAAACATAAAGCTTTTCCAGATGTAGTTGTGCATTTGGTGAAAATAGGCGAAGAAACAGGTTCACTTTCAAGTGTTTTAAAAGATGCTGCACAGCATTTGCAAAAGGTTGATGATATTGTATCAAACACAAAGCGTGCCCTTATGTACCCCTTGTTTGTAACTATTTCTATGTTTGGCGCTGCTGCGTTTTGGCTTTTTTATGTTTTGCCAAAACTCACTAAAGTATTTAGCACAATGGGATTAAAGTTGCCTTTGCCTACAATTTTGCTTATAAAAACTGTAGCTTTTTTAAATCACTACTATTGGATTTTTCCTGCCATTTTTGGTTTAATTGCCGCAATAATTATAGGTTTAAAGATAAACGAAAAGGGCAGGTTTTTGCTGAGTAAAATAATTTACAAGTTGCCTATATTTGGTGCTTTAATTTTAACGAGTAATTTGGCTTTTTTCTTTGAGTATGAAGCGCTGCTTTTGCGAGTAGGTGTATCTATAACAAACTCGCTTGATATAATTAAAACAGCTTTTAAAAACCTTGTATTTAGGTTTGCGATTGAAAATACAAACACAAATATAAAAAACGGTCTAGGTTTGAGCGAATCGTTTAAAAAGAACAAGATTTTTGAACCATTTGCAGTAAGAATGATATCGGCTGGCGAAAAGACAGGTGAGATTGATAAACAGATGAGCTATGTAGCAAATTCATACTATACTAAAGTTAATCGTATGGTTGAAGTAATGGAAAAAACAATAGAGCCAATAGTGATGACTGTAGCTGGTGTATTCTTTTTTATCATAGTTCTTGCTTTAATTGTACCTGTATATCAACTCGTGTCGAAGATGGGAGCGATTAGGTGAATCAAGAGGTGCTTGATTTTTTTAAGTTAAGCGATGATCCATTTAGGCTTACGCCTGATTTAGATTTTTACTTCCCAAGCAAGTCTCACACGCAGGTATTGGAAGTATTAAAATATTTTTTTAACTCAAGCGAAGCTTTTGCAGCGGTAGTGGGCGAAGTAGGCTGTGGCAAAACAATGCTTGTTAGGATGCTGCTTGAAAATCACCTTAGAGATTTTGAAACGGCAGTGCTAATTTCACCAATTTTGCAGCCAAGAGAGCTTGTTTTGGCAATTTTGGCTGATTTGGGTGTTAAGGTTGATAATGACCTTAACCTTGAGGTACTTTTGAGGCGGTTTCAAGACTACCTTTTAGAGCTTTCTTACAAGCAAAAGAGATTGGCTATCATTATTGATGAAGCGCAGGACCTGCCAAACGAGACGCTTGAGCAGCTAAGACTGCTATCAAATATAGAAACCACAAAAACTAAATTGATGCAAATTTTGCTTGTGGGTCAGCCCGAGCTTGAGAAAAAGCTCTCAAGCTATGCTTTGCGCCAATTAAGACAGCGTATAAGTGTTTACGAGTTATTAGATCAGCTATCTACCAATGAAGCTTTGCATTATGTGTTGTTTAGATTATCAAAAGTTCAAAAAGGCGATTTGTCTTTTACAAATGTAGCACTAAAAACCATTGTCAAAAGCTCAAACGGCATACCAAGACTAATTAATACAATTTGCTCTAGGGCGCTTTTTATAGCATACTCGCTCAATACAAATAGAATAAATTTTGCTATCGTTAAGGAAGCTTTACAAAGCTTGAATATTAAACTGAGGTTTGGGTTTTAAATGAGAAAATTCTTGTATTGCTCAAAAAAAGGTGCTAAGATTATTTCTTATAAAAACAAACCCTCTTTTGAGATATTGGATATTAAAGAAACCGATATAGAAACTGTAGCACAAGTTATTAGCGAAAAAGATGTAGTAAGTGTGTCTTTTGAATCCAACTTATATGTAGATGTAGGAGATTTTGTCAGCCTATCAAAACTTGCAACCTATACAGCTATAAAAAATGCAGTTAACAATTTTGGGATTTTTGGTGGGGATTTTGAAGTAAGTTTTAAAAAATTAAAGCAAGTTGATAAAACAAAAGCTACCTATTACTATGTAGCGACAGACAAGGGCAGTTTCGATTTTTTAGATAACCTAAACTGCACAATAGAACAGTGCGTGCCAACAGAAATTGCAGTTAAAAATTTGTTTTGCGCTAACTTACCCGATAATTTACCAGCTTTAGTAATTATAGAAAAGGATGAGCTTATAAAAACAATTGCGTTTGATGACGATAGACTGCTAAATGCAAAAACTATACGCAAAGAAGGCTTTGGCGTTGAAGCTCAAGAGCTTATTCAATTTACGCAAAGCATTTTAGCTCAACACAAAATAAAAAACATATATTTTTTGGGCTCGCGCGAGCTTCAAGATAGCTTAAATGAGGCTAATATTGAAGTTATAACCCCCGCTTTTAAAATCGGCAATGTGCCACAGGATCAGGTTTTAGATTACATTGAATTATTGGGGTTGCTTTATAAAAATGATATAAATTTTTTAACACCTAAACATCAAGATAATTATCTATTATTTAAACACTCAAGAAACGCTATAAAGCTTGCAGGCATTGTGTTTGTTTTGGGCTTGTTTGTAATGTTTGCAGGTTTTATTAACTATTTTAAGATTTTAGGTTTAACAGAAAAGCTCAATATCGCTTTGGCTGAATTTCAGCAAAATATTGGCTCTATTAATACAAATGTAAATGCAACAAACCTTCAAAATAGTATAAACTTATACGCAAAGCTATCAAAAACACCAAAATTAAGCTACATTTTGGCTGACCTTTCCACATACAAACTGCCAAATTTGTATTTTATAGAAGCAAGTTTTACAAACAGCGAATTCCCAAATACACAAAACGCCACATTAAACCAAACGCATATCATATCAAACCAGACATTTGGTGAATACTCTGTTAATATAAAAGGTGTTATCTTTGGCACTTTAGATAAAACAAAAAGCGAGTTTAACATATTTTTAAGAGAAGTATCAAAAAATTATAATATTGGTTTGTCTAATTTTTACTATTTAGACGGTAAATTATTGTTTGATGTAAACCTTGAGGGCAAAAATGTATCATTTTAAAAAGGGCTTATTCATTGTGTTAATCGTATCAATTTTTGCAGCTTTTTCTATCGCATTTTACAGGTATACTGTAGCTAAACTAAATATGCTAAAGCAAGCTCAAACTGCGCTGTTGTCTTATAATGCTAAAGTTAGCACCATAAAGGAAAAATTAAGTATTTTAAAAAAAGATGAGTCAATAGTTCGCAACATCAATACCAATGTTAAAACAAATTTTAAGATAAGTCTTTCAAGCAGTAGTTTAAAAGAGCTTATTAATCAAATAAATAGCCTTTATGGTTCTGGTATAGTTGTAGTAAAAGATGCAAAAATTCAATCTGCAAACAACACACTAAATTGCACAATTGATGGGCTTAAGTTGGGATTATGAAATCAAACTTCGTTATCATTTATGTGCCTTTTTTAATTATACTGCTTGGTATATCTTGGCCTATTAAGCAAAAACCATACAATATTTCTATACCGCAGAACTTAAGTGATATTGAAAATTTAAACATTAAAAGCATAACACCTGCAAAGCAAATTAATATCGAGCCTAAAGAGGTATTTCTTGTTAATAAAAGCGCTTTAGTTCAAAATAACGCTACTGAAGGGTTTAATATGCCACAGCTTACCATTATATCAAAGGACAAATCGGGCTATTTTTGTTTTTTGGATGGCAGGTTTTACAGAAGCGGCGATAGTGGTGAAAATTTCAAGGTCTTGAAAATTGGCAGTGATTATGTTATCTTGCAAACACCTATAGGGAGGCAAACACTTTATGTCAAAATACCTTAAGTATATATTTTTGTGTTTTTTGTTGACTTCGTGTGCTACTAGCAATGAGATTGCAAAAAACGATTTTAGTATTAAATCGGAGACACAGAGTGTTTCTGCGCCACAGCCAAACATAGTTTCATATGAGCCTCAGTTTGAAAAGGTTTCGCCAGCCAATACTCAATATATTAACTTGATTGTAAAAGATGCAGACTTTAAAGATGTTTACTATACAATAGCAAAGGTTGCAGGGCTTAATTTGGTTATCGATTCGAACTTAGAAAGTATTACACAAAAGCCAAAGACACCTGTTTTGCAGAAAGAGCCATACTACCAGCCTCCCTATAATCCCTACAACCCCTATAATCAAAATTTACCCTACGGCTATAACCCAGGCGCTTCCTACTCTCCTCAATTTGTTGGCCTAAACCCCGCTTTGCCTCAAAACCCTAACCCATTAGCGCAAACTACACAAGCACCTAACACTGCAAAACCTCCTCAAGCGCAAGTGCCTAGTGTACAACAAGTTCCACAAACTCAAAATGAGCAAAATCAGCAGCAAATTTACTATGTGCCTCTTGTTACTGTGTCGTTTAAGCATACTCCCATCAAAGAAGCGCTTGATGCACTATCACAGTCTTTAAATTTGGTTTACGAAATAAAAGGCAAGACGCTTTATATAAAAGAATTTGGAACAAAAACATTTTATTTAAATTTTATAGCTTCGCAAAAACAGGCAAGCGTAAGTGTTGGTGGGGATGTACTAAGTGGTGCAATGCAATCTGCAGCAACTGGATCAGGTGGTGGTTCAAATGGTATAACTGGGGAATTTAAAATCACAGACTCAATAGGCGCATCTTCAACAAATATTTATACTCAGATAGAAAATACACTTAAAACAATGCTTTCAAAGCAAGGCAAGTACTCTCTTAATCCGTCAATTAGTCTTTTGGTTGTAAGAGATAAAGCAGAAAACTTAAAATTAATATCAAATTATATTAAAAATTTGGAATTACACTATAATTCTCAAGTTTTATTGGAAGTAAAAATAGTTGAAGTTGATTTAAATGATTCATCAAGCTATGGGATTAACTGGAACGCGCTTTTTAGAGCAGCAAACGGTCATTTTACTGTTCAACAAAATCTATCTGGAATACCAGGAAATTCCCTAGATACTCTAACATCAAATCAAAATTATCCAAAAAATATTTATGGCCAAACATTTCCATTTAAACCGGGTGTTTTTGGCACAGCGCCAAAAGTTGCAAACAATGGACATAAAATGCCCCTAGGTACAGCTGCAACATTTAATACAAACAACTTTGGCGTGTTGTTGGATGCACTAGCCCAATACGGCAATGTAAAGATTATATCAAACCCTCGCATTTTGGTTACAAATGGCCAGCCTGCATTA
>OGCG01000306.1_pt1 | contig 32168 bp, 31 predicted proteins | sample 1570061 | NCBI WGS metagenome assembly OGCG01 (sample SAMN06268698, study PRJEB24515) | hot springs metagenome | isolation source: Joseph's Coat, Yellowstone National Park, Washington, USA | place: USA:Joseph's Coat, Yellowstone National Park, Washington, USA
TGGGCCGATGCGATGCGGTTGTGGGTGTGGCGATCGCGTCATCCATGGTGGGCAACTATTGGAACTCCCTTTCGGAGGAGGCCACCGATCTTGGGCTCGCCGACGTGGCTTAGACCGGTAAAAATTCCGCAGAGTCTCTTGATGTAGTCTAAATCATGCCGTCTACCTGAGAGGGATCGAGGAAGATAGAGACGGATGTTAACTGGCGCTGTGATTGCCAAGAATGTTTATACTAATAATCCGTTACGCAAATGCTGGCGGTCGAGTCGATTGGCTTGCCAGCGGGCTTCTATAGGTGCCAACACTTGTCGATAGCCTCTGGTTGCAGAAGTGTCGTATGTTGCTTCGAAGCTGTACGGCTTTTTCTTTTGGGCGTCCCTTAGAAAATAGTATCGTCTGGTCTCGACACTTCTTATTAGTGCCGTTGGTGTCTTGACGCAGTATTCTAGAGAGTGCTAGACGTTTGGTTCGGTTTAAGGAGCTTGTGTCGGAGTAGAGATGGTCAGGTTTGCTTGTCTGGTGGTGGGCTGAATATTCGCCTGGAGATCTCGTACTAACACTCGATGGATCTCTCTATATTGCATTTATACCAGTATTTGTTGATGCAAGCAGCACCTTACGTAAGGTATGTGTGAAGACGCTGTCCATGTGATGCCCACCAGTTGAGATCATGCCTATACCGTGGCACCCGGATCACCCGTACAGTGACTGGCCTCGGCTGGAGTCTTGCGTGATCCGGCGATTTTACGTTGCCGGGAAGCTTGTGGTTTGTCGAATGCCTCGACTCGGCGCACCCCTACACCGAGCTATTGACACCGAGGCGGCGCGCGCCATGTAGGGCGAGGGCCTAGTTGTATGGCTCGTTCAAAGCTGTACGCTCGACGGTCGCAATGCACCCCTCGGAAGGTTTGGTGCGGTTGTCGAGGAGTCCCGAAGGAATCGGACACCTCCACTAAGAGAGCGCTCGAAAGGTTGTCCTGACGGTTTGAGGTGACTCCGATAGTTGGTACACCGGCTATGCGATTTGGTGTGCTCGTCGGTGGAGCCAAGCCTAGAGGGAATCGACCAGGGTGAGCCGGCCATGTGCGCTGTCGGGCCTGTTGATTTGCAGTTGCTCCGCCGGTCTTCGGTCAGCCCGTGTGCCTCCAAGAGGCTGTTTACGCGCTGAGCGCTGGGGTGCCCGTCGAGCATCCGCCCGTTGAACGACTTGATCCAGGCGTTCTGCCAGGGGGGCCCGCCAGGGTTGATGAAGAAGGTGCCGGTGCCGCTGAGCCGACACCAGTAGTTGACGGCGTGGGCAATGAACTCGGGGCCGTTGTCCAAGCGGACGTATACCTAGGCGCCACGGTCTTTGGTGAGACGCCCCAGGCGTCGGAGAACAACATCGGCATCGATGAAACCCTTTACGTCACAGGCGAGAGCCCCTCTGGTGAACTGATCGACGACCTTATACATCTTGAGCCTCTTGCCATCGGAGGTCTGGTCGAACTGGAAGTCCATGGCCAAGAGCCCGCCGGGTGGGATCAGGCACATCCCAGACGGTGCATCCAATGCCGCCGCGGGGCTTCTTCCGTTTCTTGCAGGACACACAGACGCCTTCTCCGATCCAGAGGCCGTGGATCCGCTTGTAGTTGGCCCGCCAACCAGCCTTGCTTGACTCCACAGCTGCCCGTTGTCGAACCCAGCGGGGTCGGGCACCGAACAAAGTCCCGGAAACAGGCTCAAAGCGCCAGCTCTTGATCGAAGGGAACCGGGGCAGATAGACGCTGGGGGGACCGAGGCTGGCCCACCACCTGATACGCCCGGCGCTCGCTTACCCCGAAGCGCTCCTCACGCAACCGAACAGCCGTTCCTCGGCGCTCCTCGCTCTGAAGCTGCCTCGGCTCAACTCCTTCAACATGTCGATGTCTAAGGCCTGGTCGGCGACGATCTTCTTCAGACGGTGGTTCTTTTTACCGAACTCCTTGAAGCGCCTTGCGGCCTCTGCTTTCACGCTGCCGAACTGGTTGCGCGAGCGCCGTCAGGTCAATGATCTCCAAGTCCTGGGCTACCACCTCGATCGACTGCCCCTGACCGAGCAGCTTCTCGCCTTCGGCCAGCTTGCAGATCATCTGCTCGGGTGTATGCCGGCGTCGCCTCATGTCGTGCTGTCCCGTTGTATCTGAGTGAGTCATGTCTATACCACCGCTCGATGACCCGGGGTCCAGCTGGGCGCTCGCCTCAACTAGGCCAGGATTGGCGTATTCCGGCCAATCGTAGAGATTCATCAGTTCGAAGTACCGCGCATCGAGCCGTCAACTGTTGCTACCCCCTTCCCCAGTTTGTGGCATGGGACCAGCACAACAAGTGAACCAGCCTAAGGAGACTCGTCACGGGATTACGCTGCTCAAACAAGTCCAGCAATGCTGGGGCCATGGTTTTCGGCATCAGGAGAACTCGATCAGCAATCAAAAAGCGAAGCATCGTTTGGGCATTTCTGGAGGAGGTGTAGAGCGTAGCGGCAGTTTGCAGAACAGACCGCTACAACATACCTCCAGAATAAAACCGCAAACCAACGCACGTAGGCAGAGCTCTACTGTCGAGCCTCGCGAGTGCGCGCGGCCAATAACGGTGCGCACCTACGTCCAACACCTTCAGTTGGCCGCCGCACCGGTAGGCAGCCCGGCCCACTGGATCAACCGCTCGCCAGCCCACAGCTAAATTTCACTCATCACCCGGCTTTAAGTCACTACCCGCGCGGTCACGCGGGCTGGAGAACCTCCTGCCGTTTGCCATCCACCAGTATCAACCTCCGACCTCCCGCCCACTCCCCGCGATCGTTACCTCCCCCCACCCTCCTCTCTTTCAGACCAAGCCAAGCCACATCCCCGCCTCAATCAAAGACACAGCAGCAAGCATCCAACCACCTAAACCTGATCCGCATTTGAATCTTGCCTGATCCCACCTGCCCACCACGCACAACTCAGTCCCGAAAGTGCACCACAGCCTTGCAAGAACCGCTTATCACGGGTACCATCCCCGTGTGCCGACAGCACAATCATCTCAGTCAGCCACCTTCCATCCATTTCCTCGCCTCGCAATTACAACAAACAAAGACCGGTTCACGCTCACCCGCGCTGTCGGCCCCTTCCTCTCGCGAACGTTGTCCGATTGCCCGCTAATAGTTGTAATCGACGGCGCTCCGGCGGGACCAATCGACCTGTCATATGATGGACCAGTACTCTCGTTGTCTTCACCACGATCAGGCCGAATAACAAGCCGCAACTTCAGGATTCTCATCAAACTAAATTCACTTGTAGCATTTCTCGATCATGACAATGAGACACTATCAGATAGATTGAGCACACAAGTAAGCGCTCTGACTAACTTGCCCGATGCTATGCTATTCTATTCCAGCTCCAATACCGTCGAGCGTACTGCCAGAAGTTCGCAACCACGCTTCGTTTACTACCTAGATAATACAAGCCTACGACGAGGACTCTCGAGCTTAAACGAGCCCAGTACCTGGATGGCCCGCCACGAGCTTATCCTCCGCTATAACATCTGGTTCTCCTATAACATCTGCTTCCACAAACTGCTCTCTAATCGAGAAGACCTTGCCTTTATCTCCCGCATAGTTCGCCCCCAACCTACGATTGAGTTCGAACGATTGCTTGCGAAACAATGCCTTACAAATTATACGATCCACCGTCAGCATATGAGCGCAAACCTTTTTGCTACCTACCGCGCCCACCAGTGGATTCTAAAGACACACCTGAGCTATGGAAAGGCAAATCCCTTTGAAAAGCTTATAGCCTCGTCGCGGCAGGGTTTTAGAGCGCAGCGCACCTGGTATAGTTTCGTATCTTTGCGTAGAACATCGCGACATAACTGGCGCATTCACAAGCCTACCCTCTTTTTACGCTCTCTGAACACTGTCACTCATTCAATCCCGACTGCCACGATGCGTGACACATGCAACTCGGCAAAGCCTCCGAATGCAACTCGACCACGCGTATGACTTGGCGACCGAGCACTCATCGCCGTCACTCAATAGATGTAGAGAGCGCTTTAATTTTTAGGCACGTTCCAAACTCAGATATACCGTCGAGCTCCTAAGACTTGAATATACTGATCGTTCATATGGAGTCTACACCCGTCACATTCTGCAATAGAGCTGTGTTGAAGATAGAGTTAAAACAAAGCCGAGTAATCCTCGTTCATCTCGGGCTCGATCACACCAGATAGGTGCTACCTTCACGTCCCTGGGGCCTCTCTAAACAACACGGAGCAAAACTAGTGTCGCATAAAGAAACAATCAGCCAAATTAAAACCATAGCCTTTTATCTACCTCAATACCATCCTATTCCAGAAAACGACGAGTGGTGGGGTCCCGGGTTCACAGAGTGGACAAATGTTACAGCTGCAAGACCTCTGTTCCGCAGACACAAGCAGCCACATTTACCGTCTGAGCTTGGATTCTACGATCTCCGCGTACCAGAAGTACGCGAACAGCAAGCCCGCCTAGCTCAAGAATATGGTATTTCTGCATTCTGCTACTGGCATTATTGGTTTGCTGGTAAGAAGCTCCTAGAGCGCCCATTAGAAGAGGTTGTCGCGTCTGGATACCCCGACTTTCCATTTTGTATTGCCTGGGCCAATCAGACATGGACAGGTGTTTGGCATGGAGCGCCAGACAAAATTCTGATCGAACAAACATATCCAGGGCCAGATGACGATCGCGCACACTTTGAGGCGTTATTACCAATGCTCACCGATCGTCGATACTTCAAGCTGGATGGACGCCCCCTGATCTACATCTTCCGGCCCGAGCAGTTGCCCGACCCAGCTGAATTTCTCCATAGATGGAGACAACTAGCCAAGGCCCATGGCATTGATGGCCTTTATCTTGTAGCTGAGGTTTCCGACCTTCTCGGCAAAGGTCCGATATACACACAATATCGCGAACACGGATTTGACGCGGGTGTATACATTCGCATTCCCGCTCGACTTAACACCACGGATCTTCTCCGAATGCGCATCAGGCGCAAGCTCTTCGGAGGACCAGAAGTGTATCCCCACTCCAAAGATTGGCCAACCCCTCCTCCGAACTTGCCTCCTCCGCTACACCCATGCGTGTATCCCAACTGGGACAACACTGCTCGTTCCGGGAGAAACGGTCTAGTGCTCGTAGGTTCGAACCCATCCATATTCTCTCGCCATGTTGCCCAGGCTTTAGAGTGGATGCAGCGTAGCCGCTCTTCGCAACAGCTTCTGTTCATAAAGTCATGGAACGAATGGGCCGAAGGCAACTACCTAGAGCCAGATCGTGAGTATGGTCGCGGCTACCTGGAAGCCCTACGAGCCGCCACCGCTAGCCCACCTCCTGTGTCGTGAAAGCGAAAATGCCAACAGTGAACTCAGATACCGTACCTCGACGGCCTCTCCGGATCGCAATGATCTCCTACTACCTCCCCAGCGGGAGCAAGATAGGAGTGGGCTACTGGGTGGACCAGCTAGCACGCGAAATGACGCGCAGACACCATCACGTCAAGGTCTTCAGCAGCTGCCCGCCGGTGGAAAATGCCCCCTACGAGGTGGTTTCGATCCCTCTTTTTGGCAATCTCAGAACTTTCCGTTTCGCCGAGGCCGTCAGGAGACTCGACCTTCGTTCGTTTGACGTACTTCACGCCCATGGCGACGACTATCTACGCTGGCCAAGGCAAACCCCCGCCCACGTACGCACCATGCACGGCAGTTGCTTCGCCGAAGCTGTTCACATTCAAGGGGCAAAGGAAAGGCTTCGCATGGTGGCGCTGGGGCTCGGAGAGCTGCTTGCTACCTTGGTTGCGGATCGCACCTTCGTAGTTTCCCCCGCTACCCGCAACTGGATGCCCTGGGTGCGGGACGTAATCCCGCCCGGCATTGACCTCGACCGATTCCGTCGGCCCCCAAGCACGCCAAGAGAACCGAATCCGACCATTCTCTTCGTTGGGACCTATCGACGCCGCAAACGGGGATGGCTACTGATGCAGGTGTTTCAACAGGTGATTAGACCTCGCATACCAGAAGCACGGCTCTGGATGGTGTGTGAAGACTGTCCCCCTGCCGATGGAGTCGAGGTGCTTGGGCGCATCTCAGATGAAGAATTGATAGATCGTTATCACCGAGCTTGGGTCTTTTGTTTACCTAGTTCCTACGAAGGATTTGGAATCCCCTATGCTGAAGCATTAGCTGCTCAACTGCCAGTAGTTGCTACGCCAAATGACGGATCCCGCTATATCCTAGACAACGGTAGAGCCGGAGTCCTCTGTCAGCCAGAACAGCTCGGTGAAGAGATCCTTTCATTGCTTACCGACGCTAAACGCCGCACTGAGCTCGAACAAAGCGGTCTTTCCCGCGCGCAAGATTTCGACTTGCGCCTGATAGCAGCCCAATACGAGAAGGCGTACTGGGCTCTCCTAGAAAGGCATACCTCGATCAAATGACGAGCGGTGAACCCACTTTTTCGGTTATCATAGCATCATATAATAGGTGTGCCTTACTCCGCGAGGCTCTCAAGAGTGTCTTCGCTCAGAATTATCCAGCTCATCAGGTAATAGTAGTGGATGATGGAAGTACTGACAGCACTGCCGAAATGGTCAAATCTGAGTTCCCTGAGGTGCTTTTAATCGTCCAATCAAATCTCGGTACGGCTAATGCACGGAATCGTGGGGTCGTCGATGCCACCGGATCCTACCTATGCTTTCTGGATCACGACGACATGTGGCATCAGGACAAACTATCTCTAGTTCGAGATTACATTAAATCAACTGGTTGTCCCGCACTTAACCATCATGCTTGGTATTTTAGTGACGATTCCTCTGCTGTCAATCCATTCGGTTTGGGCATAGACTTCCAAGGATTTAGCTTCGAAGACTGCCAAAATGCTGTAAGTCAACCGGACTTCATAGCAAGAAGCGATATGTCATATCTCGACATCTTTGGCAGATCCTACGAACTCCTGCTTGAACGCAACAGAGGCCATCTATCGAGTACAGTAATTCGCAAGGACATTGCGATCACTGCAGGTCTCTTCCCGCCATCATCTGCTGAAGACTGGCATTTCTTCAGGAATGTTGCGAGGATTACCGAGTGGTACACCATTCCGAAACGACTGACCTTCACCAGGATACATCCCCTCCAAACTACTCGCCAGGTCAAGCCAGAAGGACTGCTTGGGGCTTATGTAGCGGCCTGGTATGATCGGCCCGTCTCGGTACGCTCCAGTCAAGATAATCCCCATCCTGTGACCCAATTGGTCAAATACCGCTATAGCTACCGGGAAATGCTGCAGCGAATGTTCTGGCAAGCCATTCAGAGCAAGCGGTTCCAAACAGCTAGTCTTGTAGCAAAGTTCGGCACACTACTGCTGCCTCGATATCGAGATCGTCTTTTTGTGAAATTGCCGGGAAGGATCACAAGGCTGCTCAACCAGGGGACGAGTAGGCATCCATCCCGGGCTCAGGCAAGCCAGCCACCATCCCTGCCACTAGCCTAGGTTGACACTATGCCGCTCAGAGGAGAATGGGTCGCTCCCCTCGTGCTCGCAAACTCCGCTACAGTAGTGGGCGACACCGACCGATCTCCGGCTAGGTGGAGGTCCGGTACCGCCGCGCCATGAGCAACGATGCTGCAATCAGCGTCTCGCATCTCTCAAAGACATACCGGATACTCAGGAGAGACGAGCGCTACTTCACCGAAGCAGTCTTCAATCGTCTCCTCCACCCTCTCAAAGCCAAGAGACGGGAGGAACTTTGCGCGCTGGACGATGTCAGCTTCGAGGTCCCATGGGGCGAGACCCTCGGAATATTGGGTCGCAACGGCGCAGGTAAGTCGACGCTGCTCAAGATACTTACGCGCATCACTGCACCAACGAAAGGCCGCGTGGAGCTAGGGGGTAGAGTCGGCAGCCTTCTCGAGGTCGGGACAGGGTTCCATCCCGAACTCACTGGGCGCGAAAATGTCTACCTAAATGGCACTCTTCTCGGAATGAAGCGCCGCGAGATCCAGCGTCGATTCGATGAGATCGTCGCCTTCTCCGGAGTTGAGCGCTTTCTTGACACGCAAGTCAAGCGATATAGCACCGGGATGTACGTCAGGCTCGCTTTTGCCGTGGCAGCACACCTCGAAACTGAAATTCTCGCTATTGATGAGGTTCTCGCTGTAGGCGACGCCGACTTCCAGTCGAAGTGCCTAAGGAAGCTGAGAGAAGTCGCTCAAGAAGGAAAGACAGTACTCCTAGTCAGCCACCAACTGCAGACGGTGAGCGCACTCTGTTCCTCCGCCGTTTACTTAGAGCATGGACGTCTCATCTGCTACGGCAATGTCGAAGAAGCACTTGAAGAGTACAAAGCGAGTTTCGAGCGCTTCCAGTCCTCTCCCCTCGAAGCTGCCAGGCGGCCAGGGAACGGAGAGGTGCGCTTCACTGAGGCCAGGGCATCCAAGTTTGCTTACGACGCCGCGGAGGACAAGCAGATCGAATTCTCAATTAGCCCCATGGTTCCGCTGCACACCCGTTACTGGATATCCGCAGACGTTAGAGACGCCGACGGGGTTGTAGTCGCCCAGTGCGACTCTAGGTTGGTGGACTTCTGGCTGGAAAAAGACGAAGAGGCTAGCGGAATTTTGACCATCCGAACCCCCTGGTTGCGGCCAGGTCCCTATACGGTGGACCTCTTTGCCTGGACGCCCGAAAGAGCGGACGTTTGGGAAGGGGCAGTCGCCTTCGAAGTAGTTCCGGTGCTCCCTTATAGAGCGATCGCCCCTCCCGAGGCCCTCCGCAAGGGAGTTGTCCTCGCCGAATTCGACTACAAAAAATGCTAACTACAACCGCCCCAAGACGAAAAATACTCATAACTCCCCCCTCGCGCTGGCCCCTCCCTAAGATCCACACGCTCTGGGAAGCGAGGGAGATACTGATCCGCTTCGGCATCAGGGACATCACAATTCGTTATAGGCAAACAATCCTCGGTATAACATGGGTAATCCTGCAGCCCCTCCTCGCAGCCGGAATTTTCAGTGTCGTCTTTGGGAAGGTAGCCAAGCTTCCCAGTGGAGGCGTCTCCTACCTGCTTTTTAGCTATGCAGGATTGCTCGGATGGAATTTTTTCAACACTATCGTCTCTCGGTCATCTACTTCCTTGGTGGCAAATAGTTCCTTGGTATCGAAGGTGTTCTTTCCTCGCATGCTCGTCCCTTTATCTACAGTCTGCTCAGCACTAGTAGACCTATCTGTGGCTTTTTGCCTGCTCATTTTTCTCTGGATTTCATACGGCGTATATCCAGGGATAGCGATTCTTCTATTTCCAATCTGGCTCTTTATGTTCATGATGCTAGCTACCGGCATAGGAATGGTCGCATCTGCATTAATGGTCAAGTATAGAGACATTAATTATATTGTGCCATTCGCGCTACAACTGCTCTTATATGCAAGTCCCATTGCTTATTCAGTGTCAGCAGTACCCCATAATTATCGCCTATTTTTCGACATCAATCCGATAACGTGGCTGGTTGCAGATATGCGCTGGTCCCTGCTCAACCAGCCAGCGCCTTCCCAAATGCATATCCTCCTTTCCGTCACCGTACCAATAGCCGTTTTCATGCTGGGAGCCATGATCTTTGAAAAGATGGAGCGGGGATTTGCAGATTTCATTTAACTGCCTTGGGCAGGAGCTCGCTAACGCGAGACTGAAAAGTCGATCAATCGCGACGAGCAATGACATGACATCCAATCTAAATTTCAATGGACCCGCCCCGCAGCGAGAGCGCCAAAACTCGAACATTGCTACAAAGAATGGTGCATGCGACGATCTCCTGCCTCATCTCCGACCAAGTTGGCACACTAAACCACAATCCAATCCCATCCTCGAGCACTTCATCGACCATAGGATGCAATAGTGAGCATGAATCCCGCAACCGAGAGAGACGCCACCGCAACGTCGAAACCGATCGCAGTTCTGGAGTCAGCCGGAGTACCTGGAGTATTCGCAATACCCCACAGCCTGGAAGAAGTCTTGAGAGCTGTCGTAGCCCTCATAGAGAAACGAAGTGGCGTTCATCTATCAAATCGATATCACTTCTCTCCCGTGTTGCCCATGCAGGTACTTCGACAAAGTGGCTACCTGGAAACATTTCCCAATCTAGTAGGAGAGGTCAAGACCGACGCGGAGATCGCAGATGGGGAAAGCTCGAGAGGGGAAAGCGAGCGAAAAGAGTTCTCGGCGGAGCGACATTCCGGCAAATTTTCCACCAGGAATAGTCTTGCCTTGGGACCAGCTGCTTGCCACCACCTCTACCCCATGCTCACCGGCGCGATACCAGAACTCGGCATCCAAGCCGAGGTATCCGCTTGGTGTTTCAGAGCTGAATCCGAGCCCGGCCCATTTCGCCTCTTGGCATTCAGGATGCATGAGTGGGTTTTCGTAGGATCCGCCGAGATGGCGAGGGACCTCCGCGATGCTTGGGCAGAACGGGCCAGGGAACTGCTGAGCTCAGTTGGGTTGGAGGCAAAACTAGAACCCGCGTCCGATCCGTTCTTCGGGCGTCCTCGCAATCTCCTCGCCGATATCCAGAGGAGCGAAGGACTCAAGTTCGAGTTGGCGATTTATCTGGATGGGGTAGGCAGGGTGGCAGTCGCTTCAGCGAACCTGCATCGCGATAGGTTCGGGAGGGCATTTTCGATCACGCTTCCCTCTGGCCAGGCTGCGCACTCTTGCTGTGTCGGATTTGGATTAGAAAGGCTTGCACAAGCTCTCTTTTACATCCACGGATCAGAAGTAAAGAATTGGCCAAAATTGGTAGTTGAGGAGCTCTGGCCATGAGTAGTACACCGCTCTGGTTCGGACCAGAAAATAGGGCGCTTTTTGGGTGGCTGCATCTACCTGATAGCGGAACTGCTCGCGCACTCACAATACTGGCCCCACCAATAGGCATAGAGGCTACCCACTCCTATGCCAACTACAGGCTTCTTGCGGAGCGACTTGAAAACCTCGGCTTTGCCGCACTTCGCTTCGACTATGACGGCACGGGGGATTCCTTCGGCAGCGAAGAGGACCCTGGGCGACTCGATGCGTGGTTGAACAGCCTGACCGAAGCACTTAGTCTGGCTCGTTCCCTTGAGGCTCCAAGGATCGGACTAGTTGGAATGCGCATGGGCGCGCTCCTCGCGGCCGTCTCCACCCTAGGTCAAAAACCGGACTTCTTTGTTGCATGGGATCCCTGTGTGTCGGGCAGGGAGTTCCTAAGAGAGCAGCGGCTCGTGCTGGATGTGGTGTCCGGGGGGCTCCGAGAAGAGGTCGGCTTCATCGAGGCGCTCGGAACGGCCTTTGAAGAAGCCTCAGCCAATGCCATTCGGAGCCTTAGATGGCCGAGGTCATCGGAAGATCGACCCCGCAGGGCACTGGTTTTGACCCGAGACGAGCGCAAGGGCGACCGGGAAGACCTGACCAAGCTTGGATGGGGATGGGCAGAGTTCGCGAGCCTGCCCAAAGAGGATGCCTTCGAGAGCATTGCAGCCTGGATAGACAAGGCCGCTACGAAGAAAACCGCAGTCATCAAACCCCTGCTAAACGAGCCAAGGGCTTCGTTCGACTGGGGGGAGGGCTCCATTCGAGAAACAGCCCAAAGGCTTTCGCCTTACGTGTTCGGAATCGTAACCGAGCCCGAAGCTAGAGCAAGCGGACCCACACTTGTCTTTTTGAGCACGGGCGTGAACTACCGCATAGGGCCAGGTCGGCTCTGGGTGAACTTGGCGCGCTCGCTTGCAGTTCAGGGCCTTACATGCGCCAGAGTCGACTTGAGCGGCATTGGAGACAGCGGGGTCCGACCCGGACAGCCCCGTCAGAGGAACGCGCCACCTGAGGCACTAGCGGATCTTGAAGACATAGCCCGCGCACTCCAGCCGGACGATCCCCGACAAGTCATTCCTGTAGGCGTCTGCATAGGCGGCTATCATGCACTGGAGGCAGCACTCAGGCTAAATACAGTGGGGGTTTGTGCCATAAACCCTGTCACCGACTTCAATTTGGAGCAACCAGCTTCGCGCACCCTGCGCCGAGCAGTGAGGCCGAGACGATGGTTAGTGCGAACGCTAGACCGAATGCCCTTCGCAACCGCAGTCGGGCGACACATTCCCACAAGCGTTTGGTGGCTGTTGGACCGGGTTGGGATACAGCCCAGCCCTGCACAGCCGCTGCGGGAAGTCGCACGCATGGCCGAGAGGGTTCTCGTCATGTGCTGCCCCGAGGACGCCGCCCCTTTCACCAAGCGCGGCAAGTGGGTCCTGGAGCACCTACTGAAAAACCCTTCGTTCAACTTCGTCGTCGATGATAGGCTCGATCATCTGCTTTGGACTCGTCGGTCTCGCTCCGCTGCAGCAGAGCTCATACGTGAGTTTCTCGGCCCATATCTGAAGAGCAACTCACCAGAACCCAGTTCAAGTTATAAGCGCGCACACAGCGACGAGGCGTCTGCGGACTTGCGCCGCTCCCGATATGAGCGCCAACAGCAAGCCCACACTGCCTAGGAAGGAATATGCTCATGGCGGCTACCTTTCGCCGCAATGATGCACAAGGAACCTCAGCAGCAATAGCTACGGGTCCGAACCAGAAGCTCCCTCAACATAGCACTCAAGAGGGTTTTCTCCAGCGCTGCCAAATTCTCGGATCAGAAGTAGCCGGGCGCTGGGCAGACGAAGCAGACAGAGACGCTCGGCTCCCCCTCGAATCGATCGAGGCGATGCGTGGACTCCGCCTGCTCGGAGCCATGCTGCCAGAGACCATGGGGGGAGCTGGCACAACCACCGCCGAGTTGGCTTCCGGCATCGCAGCCATCTCAGAGTGCTGCGCGTCCAGCGGCCTGGTTTTGGCCATGCACCAGATACAGGTCGCAAGCTTGCTCAGGCACCGAAAGAGCAGCGACATCGAGGACTTCCTAAAGGAAGTTGCTGCCGATCAACTCTTGCTCGCCAGCGCCAATAGCGAAGTGGGGCTAGCAGGAGACCGTCGGAGAAGCATTGCCGCCTTGGAGGAGTTGCCTGGCGGCGGCTTTCGCCTGGTAAAGGATGCCTCAGCCGTATCGTATGGACTAGCTGCAGACGCTATCGTGGCCACCGCCAGGCGCCACCCCAACGCCGCTCCGGGCGATCAGGTGCTCGCGGTGCTCAGACCGCCCAAGCTTCAGCTCCGCCAAATCGGAGGCTGGGATGCCTTTGGGATGAGGGCTACCTGTAGCGTGGCGCTTCACATCGAGGCGGAGCTTCCCCCAGGTATGGTCATCGACTCCTACGAGGAGGTATTTGCCCGGACCGCTCGAGCTGTCTCGACCATCTTCCTTGCGGCCGTCTGGCTGGGCATAGCCGAGGCAGCTGCGAAGAAGGCCCACCGCTTCGTCAGGAACTTGGCTAAGCAGTCCCCGGGTGCGACGCCGCCCTCGGCTCTCAAGCTTGCCGAACTAGCTGGCCGTCTCCAGCAACTTCGCCAGGTCATAGAGAGCGCAATAGCTCAATATGAGTCGACTAAGGACGGTCCAGAAATACTGACGTTCGCAGCTGGAGCCAGCATGGATATGAACAAGGTCGCGGCGTCGCGCTTGGCTGTCGAGGTTGTAGAGCGGGCCCTAGAGATCTGCGGGATTGCTGGATATGCCAACAACTCTCCCTACAGCATTGGGCGTTTGCTCAGGGACGTTCATAGCGCTTCTTTGATGATAAGCAACGATAGAATCATGCACGATGTCGCGCATTCGCTGCTAGTCCGAAAGAGACTCTGATTTTAGTGGCCAAAGCCATACTATGAAGACCCGCCTCGTCGTCTTCCATCATCCAGAGTCTCACTCTCCCCCAGAAATATTCTCTCACCTGCACCAGCATTTCGAGCTGATCTGGCTGTTACCAGAAAAAGAGCTCGACCATGCCACGATCCGCTTCTGCGAGCGCAGCGGAGCCGTACTGGCCGCATCTGGCTTGGATCCGAGCGAGATCGCCAATCGGCTCAGACCATTTAAGCCGGACGGAGCTATCAGCTTCGTCGACCCAACCCTACGCTTATGCACGGAAGTGGCTCTTCAGCTAGGCCTAGCCACTAACTCCCGAGAGACCTGCTCAATCGCGCTCGATAAATATCGACAAAGGAAAGTGTTTCGGGACGCCGGACTACCTGGACCGTCCTTTTGCCTACTTAGGGCAGGTCAAAGCAGCCAAGAAATTGTGGCGCTCACAAGGAACATGCGCTGGCCGCTTGTACTAAAGCTGAGATGTGCCAGTGCCAGCAGGGGAATGCATCTCGTCACCGACCAGCACCACCTGGCCTCCCTATGGGGGAACATACAAGGAAGCGATTGGCTCGTCGAGGAGTACCTGGGAAATCCCTCAGAGTCGCATCTCGGCCCTTTCGGTGACTATGTCTCAGTAGAGAGCATCGTTGCCAGGGGCGAGATTCACCATGCCGTAGTCACCGGCAGGTTCCCACTGGCGAGCAGATTCCGAGAAACCGGCAACTTCATGCCCTCCCCCCTCACTCAAGAGGACGAGGCCGCGGTGGCGGCACTCGCTGAGGCAGCCATAAGGGCCTCTGGCATTGAAACCGGAGCCGCGCACACTGAAATCAAGCTCACCGAAACTGGACCTAGCCTGATCGAGCTGAATGGCAGGCTAGGAGGCAGACCTCCAGTGCTTCTATCAATGGTCAAAGGGAGCGACCTATTCCTCGCAGCCGCTCAAGCTGCAGTGGGACAAAAACCTGGCGTTGTCCCTCTCCAACGACCAAAACCTTGCCCCTTCTGGTGGATGCTGCAGCCACCAGAAGGGGCAGTTGCCATAGAACGTATCGATCGGCTGGAAGATGTAGCGCGTCTCTCTTGTGTCAAGCGAGTCATAGCACACAGCAGGCCAGGAGATCCCATCGAGCTCGCGCAGGGCACGTTCACCAGGATTCTCTCGGTCATTGGAGTTTGCGAAAATCTAGATCAACTGGCACAGATACCCCAGTTGATCATGGACCGCCTGGCAGTCACCTGGCGTTACGGAGGCGCAGATTTCAGCTTCTCGGCGTGAGGACACCAAGAAGGGCTCGCTCGCTTTGGGTATCGACTTGGTGGGTGTGGAGGAAGTAAGACGGCTCCTCGATCGCTTCCAGGAAAAAGTCGTCGCTCGCCTCTTTTCTGCCCAGGAGGCTGCCTGGTGCGAGAGGGGCAAACCAAGTCGTGCGGTCTGCTACGCGGCCTGTCTTGCCACCAAAGAGGCATTCACGAAAGCCCTCTCCGGGCGGCTTCCGCTGAGTGCTTGGCCACAACTGGAGCTGATCCCGTCCGAGAGAGGCTGGAGATTGACCTTAGACGAACCGATACTTAGATCCGTGCCAGAAGCCCAAGAATTCGACTTCCAGGTGAGCTGGTCAGAGGCGCAAGGAGTAGTCGTAGCGATTGTGATAGGGTGGCCGCGTTGACCATGGACCGAGTGGACGACACTATCCGCCAAGTACTGGCAGAACACGGCCAGCTGCTCGTGGATGCAAATAAGCTCTCGCCGGAAGACGACTTATTCCGGATGGGCATGGGTTCTATGGCAAGCATTAATGTCATGCTGGCCCTTGAAGAGACCTTCGGCGTGGAGTTTCCCGAAGAGATGCTTACGCGCAACACCTTCAGTACGATCTCGTCGATAAAGAGCGCGCTGGAGCGCCTGGGGGTAGCGGACGTGGCAGCAACCGATTGAAACCTGGGTGCCCGAGGTCTCCTAGGAGATGAAAGACGCGCCACCGCTAGAATCGATGTGGCGTTATGGAGGTCTGCGCCTCTGCGTGCCGGGCACGCTAGTCGGTGTCCTCGTGGCGTTGGCCGGAGCGACTGCATATCCCCAGCAGCTCATAGAACCACAAGGACCGGGCAAAGCCCCTAGGCCAGTGGCCAATCTCGTTAGAGCGCCTATAGATAGCCTCAGAAGAGAACCGCTTCGGCACCCTGGGCCGCTTCTGGAGCAAGCACCAAGCGGGCCCGTCGGATACTGCGATCACGGGCCCTATGGCTTAGCTCCCACCACCCAGATATTTGCTTACGGCTTCAATACGCTCTTTGCCCACGGCTGGAATGGAGCTGGTATCACCATTGGCATCTACGAAGATGCCATTCTGAGCCCCGCCGACTTCCACCACTTCGAGGTAGCCTGTGGCCTCCACAACTCCCTTCGAATCGAGACCATAGGCACACCCCCGCCGAGGGGGGGCGATGTGCTGGAAGCTACCGCTGATGCAGAAATAGTTGCAGAATTCGCGCCCGACGCCTCCATAGTGGTCTATCCGAGCGCGAACTGGCTCGATGCATGGGAGGCGATGGTCCACTCAAACCTTGCCGACATACTTCTGACCAGCTGGGGGTACTGCGAAGCTACCGCTGTTAGATATGGCATAAGCTCTGCCGACTACGCCTTGTTCCGGCTGGCCAACGAAGAAGGTCAGACGGTGGTCGCCGCCGCAGGCGATCAGGCTTCTACTGCCTGCCGCACAGAAGACATAGCCTACCCCTCGGTACAGGAACCTGCCGCCGACCCCCTCACGCTTGCTGTGGGCGGGACAACGCTCCTATCGACCCACCCACTCCGGGAGGCCGCCTGGAGCGATGGCTTCGAAGGGGGCGGAGGAGGTCTCTCCATGGTCTGGCCGCGCCCATCTTGGCAAGCGGGACCTGGCGTCATCGAGCCTGGACTCTCCAACGGCCACCGGGAGGTTCCAGATGTTTCTGCATCTGCAAACCCCGAAGTCGACCCCTACTGGATCTACTGCAACGAGCCCGCCTGCCAGACCTCTTCCTCGTTCGGATGGGCGTTGGTCGGGGGGACGTCTACCTCGGCTCCGCTTTGGGCTGGCCTATTGGCCGACGCCGAGGAGGCAGTCGGGCACCGCCTCGGACTGATCAACCCGCTCCTCTACCAGTTGGCGGCTGGTAGAGAACCTCCTTTCGACTTCGTGATCCAAGGCAGCAACTCAACACCGACCGACCCTGGTCACTATCCTGCTGGTCCTGGCTATAACATGGCCGCCGGCCTAGGCGGACCCCTCGCCTACCGCCTAGTCGAAGAGATGCTGCAACTGCCGAAGGACCACGCCCCAAACATGGCCTCCCGCAGCTAGGTAAGCCTCAGACATACCTTCTCCCACCCCTCTTCGCTGTGGCACTCCGCTGGCCGAAAGCCGAGATGAGACAGCCAGGACTCCTCCGGCGAGCCGGTACGGACCAACACCACGACCCGCAGGCACTTCCAGCGACCCGCTAGGGCCGTCAACTCCCTCATCATTTGGCTCCCCACCCCTTGCATGCGGGAAGCCTCATCCACCCAGACGAAAAAGGCCTCCAGGTCGCCACAGGGCCGGACTGCCGCCCTGGCGACTCCGACCACGGAGCCATGCCTCCGGGCCACCACGCAGGCATGCTGTGGCGCCAGCGGAGCAAGACAGGGCATCTTCGTCGCGAGCCAAGACGCAGCATCCGGGGGGAGTTCCGGCCCGCTCCAGAGTTCTATCTCCAAGCCGCCTTTCGCCCGAGTAGTGGCTTCACCCAGGGCAACTACTTCAATTGGCTCCCAGGGACGACCGGCGGGGCGGCAAAGCAGGCTGACCGAGTTCACCAGGAAGCGAGCCCTATAGCCACCAAGAAAGTCAGCAGCGTAAAACAGCCGGGGCAGGGGGAGCTCCTCAGCCAAGGTTACATGCGCCACATAGTCGCGGCGGGGCTGGTTGGGAAGTGGCGGCTGATGCAGCGCTACGACAAGTTGAGCTAGTTCAGCAACCCCTTCCAAAACCGAGAGATATAGGACTGGGGAGTGCGGCATGAAGGTCCGAGCCCCACCTAGCACCACCTCGAATGGCTCTGTTTGGACGGTCGCCTTGACGAGCCGCCGGATCACGAGGTCAAGGCTTTCGGCTGCCACGTTGAAGGGGGACACCAGCGTTATGTGTGGCTCGATGCGGCCAAGTGCTGGGTCCCCGAGGGCCTTGCGCAATCCCTGCACCTCGCTCCTGACCGGCTCGGGGACGATCACGGCAACCCCCAAGCGCAACCTGGCCATCGAGCGAAGCGCCTAAGTCTCGGACCTCGGGCCTAGACCGCCCTCCTCCACCGCAACCACCAACGTTCCATCTAAGGCCATCTCGACTACACCCGGGCCAACCCACGCCTCAAGCGGCGCCCCCCCCGAAGGAAATATTTGGCAGGTCCCCTCCTGGACTCGTCCAATAAAGGGGACATGGCCAGTCAGGAACGCAATGTCACCGCCTTCGGCTCTAAGTACCACCTGGTCGGCCTCGCCCGACCAAACCTCGGCCTCCGGGACCAGGAGACGGAACAGATAACTCAGAGCTCTCCCTCCCGCTCCAGGACCTTTGCCTTTGCGCGCACGTCATCGGCCCCGCCCACGTTCAAGAAGGCCTGCTCGGGGAGGTCGTCCATCTCCCCTTCCACTAAAGCCTCGAAGGATTCGACCGTCTCGGAAACCGGCACATATACGCCCTTTAGGCCAGTAAAGACCTCGGCTACGAATGTCGGCTGCGATAAGAACCGCTCTATCTTGCGGGCTCTTGAGACGGTAAGGCGGTCCTCTTCAGAGAGCTCGTCCAGTCCGAGAATTGCGATGATGTCCTGGAGATCCCTGTATCGCTGGAGAATCTCTTGGACTCGGCGGGCGACGTTGTAGTGACGCTCGCCCACCACCTCGGGAGTGAGGATCGACGAGGTCGAGGCCAAGGGGTCGACCGCGGGGTAGATGCCAAGCGAGGCGATCCTCCTTGAGAGCTCCGTGGTGGCGTCGAGATGCGTGAAGGTAGTAAACGGAGCCGGGTCGGTGTAGTCGTCGGCGGGAACATAGACCGCCTGCATCGAGGTGATTGACCGCCCCCTGGTGGAAGTGATCCGCTCCTGGAGCTCACCCATCTCATCCGCCAGCGTGGGCTGGTAGCCCACGGCCGATGGCATTCGGCCCAAAAGCGTGGACACCTCCGATCCCGCCTGAACGAAGCGGAATATGTTGTCTATAAATAGCAAGACGTCTTGGCGCTTTACGTCCCTGAAGTACTCAGCCATGGTGAGCGCCGAGAGCGCAACCCGAAGTCGCACTCCCGGGGGCTCGTCCATCTGACCATAGACCAAGGCAGCCTTGGAGATGACTCCGGAGTGCTGCATCTCAAGCCATAGGTCGGTGCCTTCCCTCGTGCGCTCCCCGACGCCGGCGAAGACCGACACGCCACCGTGCTGCTGGGCAACCCTGTGGATCATCTCCAAGATGAGCACTGTCTTGCCCACTCCAGCCCCTCCAAACAGGCCGATCTTGCCGCCCTGCACGTACGGCTCGAGCAGGTCGATCACTTTGATCCCTGTCTCGAACATCGTCGCGGTGGGCTCAAGCGCATCAAAGGCGGGAGCTGGGCGGTGAATTTCCCACCGCTCAGCCACCTCACCTATGTCGTCGGTGTCAAGCGGCTGGCCCAGGACGTTGAACACATGGCCGAGAACTGCGTCCCCAACGGGAACCGTGATGCCTCGCCCGGTGTTGCGGACTGGGGTGCCTCGCCTAAGTCCATCCGTCGGCTTGAGGCAGATGCAGCGCACCCTCCCTTCGCCCACCTGCTGAGCCACCTCTGCGGGCACTATCGTCCGCTCCCCCTGATAATCGATCTCCATCTCCACGAGAGTGTTGATACGGGGGATCGCCCCAAGGGGGAACTCGGCATCCACGACCGGGCCCGCTATTTGGACTACCCGGCCAGAAGGAAGGCTTTCCTTGTCGGCTGACAGCTCCTCTGAGACTGTGATGCTCACTCGATCATCCCTCTTCCTGCGGACATCCTCCTCGGATTGTGTCCATACACGCGCCCTTCAAACTCACTCCCAATCACTGCTCGCCAACCACTAGGCGACCTCCCGGAGCAGACGCTCCACAGAAGTCGCCTCGTCCGCCTTCCGGAGTGCCTCGGCCCCGCCGATGATATCCATGATCTCGGTGGTAATGGTGTCCTGGCGAACCCGGTTGAGCTGCCTAGTGAGCTCCTGTACCAACTCGTCCGCATTCTCCGTGGCTGCCATCATGGCACGCCTGCGGGCAGCATGCTCAGATGCTGCGGCCTCTAAGAGTGCGATAAAGATCTCAGAGCGGACCAGCTGGGGAACCATTAGCTCAAGGGCATCTTCCGCCTCAGGCTCGACCTCGTAGTCGAATAAGACACCTGCTCTTGGATCAAGAGGCAGCACCTGGCGCCGCTCCACGTACTGAGAGCCCATGCTCCGCCAGCGAGTCGAGATGATATCGAGTCTGCCTCCTCCTTGTTCCTGCAGAATCTCCAAGGCAGCCGCGCCAATGCGGGAGGCATCCTCAAAGCTAGGCCGCTCCGCGACTCCAACGAACGATTCGGATAGGCGGACCCCCCGAAAGCGAAGATAGCTCCCTGTGCGCTTGCCCACCGCCACCACTCGGTTCGACACAGCCCCCTCTTCCAATACGGCCTCGGCCGCCCGCACGACGTTCAAGTTGTAGGCACCGGACAGCCCCCGATCCCCGGCCATCACCACCACAACCCTTGGACCCTGGGCCTGCCCCCCGCTTGCCCAGCGCGAGGTAGGGGCCGCCGCGGCGAGATCTGAGCAGATTCGCCGGATCGCCTCAGAGTAGGGCCGCGCGCCGGATATGCGATGCTGCGCCCGCTGTATGCGCGAGCTCGCGATGAGCTCCATCGCCCGGGTGGTCTTCCGAATCGCCTGGATGCTCCTGATCCGCCTTCTAAGCAGCCTCTCCTGGGCAGCTGCCATGGACTAGGATTCCTCCTTTTCCTCAGAGGATGTGGCGAAGTTCGCGCTGAACTCCTCGATGGCAGCTCTCAGCTTGGACTCTTCTGGCAGATCCCCAGTCGTTCGGATGTGGTCCAGGAGCTCGGGATGGGCAGAGCGCATGAAATCCAGAAGCTCTCTCTCGAAGCGCCTAACATCGGCCACAGGAAGGGGATCCAAGTAACCGGAGGTCCCGGCGAAGACCACCACCACCTGCTCCTCTACGGGCATGGGGCTGTTGCGAGGCTGCTTTAAGAGCTCGGTGAGACGATATCCCCTTTCCAACTGGGCTTGGGAGACCCGGTCCAGCTCGGAGCCGAAGGTGGCAAAGGACTCCAGTTCACGGAACTGTGCCAGATCCAATTTGAGCGTGCCGGCTACCTTCTTCATCGCCTTGATTTGAGCGGCCCCGCCCACTCGCGATACTGAGTTGCCCACGTCTATGGCCGGCCTCACTCCGGAGTAAAAGAGATCAGTAACCAAGAAGATCTGGCCATCTGTGATCGAGATGACGTTGGTGGGGATGTAGGCGGAGATGTCTCCCGCTTTTGTCTCTATCACTGGCAAAGCCGTGAGCGAGCCGCCTCCCTTGGCATTTGAGAGCTTGGCGGCGCGCTCGAGCAGTCTGGAGTGCAGATAGAACACGTCGCCCGGATAAGCCTCCCTTCCCGGGGGCCGCCTTAGGAGCAGCGAAAGCTGCCTATATGCTTCAGCCTGCTTGGAGAGATCATCATAGACAACGAGAGCATGCTCGCCCCTCTCCATCCAGTGCTGACCCATCGCACAGCCGGCGTAGGGGGCCAAGTACTTAAACGGTGCAGGATCACCTGATGGGGCGTTCACCACCACTGTGTACTCCATGGCCCCGAAGCGCTCGAGGGTCTCGACGGTCTGGGCGACGCTTGAGTCCTTCTGGCCGACCGCCACGTATATGCACTTCACGCCTTTGCCGGCCTGGTTGATGATCGTGTCGATGCAGAGGCTGGTCTTGCCAGTCTTTCGATCGCCGATGATGAGCTCCCTCTGGCCGCGCCCAATTGGGATCATGGCGTCGATTGCCTTGATGCCTGTCTGAAGCGGCTCCGAGACCGGCTGGCGGTCGACGATGGAAGGAGCCTGCACCTCGATTCGCCGTCTGAGCTCCGTCTCGATAGGTCCTTTGCCGTCGAGCGACTCGCCAAGGGCGTTGACCACCCTGCCCAAGAGGGCGTCTCCCACCGGAACCGAGAGGATCTCCCCCGTCGCGCGGACCAGGCTTCCTTCCTCCAGCTCGTCGGCAGAGCCCAGGATGACCGCGCCAATGGACTCCTCATCGAGATTGAGCGCCAGGCCCCTCGTCCCCCCTTCGAAAAGGAGCACCTCGTTCACGCCCACACTGGGCAGACCCGAGACGCGAGCGATTCCGTCTCCGACCTCCAAGACCCTTCCAACCTCCTCGACTTCGAGGGAGGCCTCGAAGCTGGAGAGGTGCCGACGTAGCACCTCGGCAATCTCGGATGGGTCGATCCTCAGGTCAGCCATTCGCCACCAACTCCTTCTTGCTAAGAAGCACGCTTAAGTTCCGCTGCCGCGCGCGCCAGGCGTCCCTTGAGGCTCGCGTCCAAAAGCACCTCGCCTACCAGGGCGACGACTCCGCCGATGAGCGAGGGGTCCTCTCGGAATCGCACCTCCACCTCGCCCCCGGCCCATCGGCCGAGTGCCTCCTCCAGCTCTTGGCGTTCTGGATCAGCAAGTGCAGAGGCCAACCAAACCCGGGCTACTCGCTTGCCGATCTGGGCGGCAAGCTTGACGGAGAGCCGCCCCAAAGCCTGTCCTAGCCCCCTGCCCCGCCAAAAGCACAAGGCATACTCCAACAAGCCAGCGACCCTCGGAGAGATGCGCCCTCGGAGCAACTCGGCGGCGACGGCTCGACGAACCCGTGAACTAAGGCGCCAGTCGCCGAGGGTGTCCTCCAGCTGGGGTACCTCCCGCAACGCCGAAGCCAAGGCCGACAACTCCTCCTGAAGGCTCGCTAGGACCTCCGGTCCCCCTGCGAGCTCCTCCAAGGCCGATACATAGCCGTCAAGACGCTCTGCCAAGCCAACCCGTCCCACGGGCGGGTCAATCTCAGCGGGGTCTCCCCCATCTACCCCCTTAGCGATGCGCTCTGCCACAGCCCCAAGCGCATCCAGCACCTCAGAGGGGGCTTCGTTTCTCACCACGAAAGAGGCAGTCTTGGCAGCCGCCTCGCTTGCATGGGCCGCTAGCAGCTCCGCCGCCACCTCCCCGCGGAGAAACGCGCTCACCGAAGCATCCTCCATGGCCCGCCGGAGCGGGGGGTTTGCGCTTGCCAAGCGCACAAAGGCCTGAAGCTCGTCTGCCAGCCGACCGAGCAAAGATGGCCCAGTTAACGCGGCAACTGCCCCCGCAGCAAAGCCCCGAACCACCTCTCTCAAGCGCCATCCCCCTCATGTGGTCGGCCGAGCACCCTCCTAGCCAACTCCCACGCAAGCCGGTCCTGGTCCGCGCCTAGAGCCTCTCTTGCTGCGCCTACGGCTGCAGCAACGTCTGCTTGCGCCTTGGCGACCGCCTGATCGTGGTCTCGCTGGGCCTGGGCCAACAGCTCCTCTCTGATCCGATCAGCTTCGGCTTCGGCTGCTTCGATCATCTCCCGGGCCTGACGGCGCGCCTCAGTTCTGATCCGGCTTCGCTCCTCCTCCGTCGCCCTCCTTGCCTGAGCAGCTTGCTCGGCGGCCAGCTCCCCCTCGCGGATCCTCTTGTGGCGCTCCTCCATTGCTCTATTCACCGGGGGGAGCACGAAGGCCCAGAGCACTCCCAACACCACTAAGAAGATGAGGAGCACCACTATGAAGGTGCCGTTTGGGAGGAGGAAGTCGTTGGTTGCCAGCATGCTTGCTGCGTGGCTCACCAGCACGCCCACTTGCCCTCCCCCTCGCTCCGGATGCTAGCGCAACTGGCCACGCCAGAGACGAGCCCGCCAAGGTCCCGGCCGAAGAGCATTCCTACCCCTTGGCCAGAACGAACACGAACAGTGCCGTGAATGCCAGGTTGATGAAGTACATGGCTTCGACTAAGCCCACGATCAAAAACAGCGTGGAATACAGCCTGCTCTGCACCTCCGGTTGGCGAGCTATCCCAGAGATGGTCGCGTTGCCTGCCAGACCGTCGCCAATGGCGGCTCCGATGGCGCCTCCTCCCATGGCGAGGCCTCCTCCGGTCATAGCGCCAGCCAGCTCTATCGCCTTTTCTATGGTTGCAGCCATTTGTTCCTTTCTTTCCTTCAGCTACACCTTGAGGGGGCTAGTGAGACTCCTCGGTAACAGCAGACTGATAGTAGAGGATGGTCAGAAGGGAGAAAATAAACGCCTGGATGACACCTATAAACATGTCAAACAATTTCCAGAGGACCGTTGGGAGCCACGACAGCCAGAATGGAAAGAGGGCCGCCAACAAAGCAATCATGAGTCCCCCGGAGAGGAGGTTCCCGAAGAGCCGAAGAGATAATGTTACCGGCTTGATCAGCTCTTCTACCAAGTTGATAGGAACCAACGCCCAAGGCTTGTGGAAAACACGGCGAAAGAATCCTTTCACCCCCAAGTAACGGAGCGACGCGGCATTGTAAATCAAAAAAACCAATACGGCCATCGCATAAGGGAGGTTCGCGTCGGCGGTCGGCGAAGGTAGTGCCACATTGATTGCGCCGCTTGGTAGAACCTCAAGCCAGTTGGCCAGCAGGATGAACACAAAGAGGGTTACAGCCAGCGGCACAACAGGGCCCGCCCGCTGCCCCACGTACTGTTCGACCTGACGTCTGATGGTGCCCACGACCGTTTCCCAAAACAGCTGGAGACGTCCCGGCACCGCAGCGGTCGCGCTGCGCCTAAGCGCGAGCCCAAGGCCGATCACGATCGAACCCGCGAGTGCGCTCCCCCAGACTGTGTCCAGATCGATGGTGAGCCCAGCGACCTTGGTGGTGACAAACTGGCCCACGGGTATCGCGGGCACAGCCAGAAACATGGCTCAGTAGGTCTCCTTGTTCCTCAGCTCGGCCCATAGGGCTACGAGACTGTTACCCAAGAGCAGGAACTGGAAAGCACAGACGCCGGCTAGCACTCCCCAGCCCAGCTGTGGGACCGCGTAGAGCAAGTAGAAGACCACTCCGCTCACCAACGCCAGCCTGAGCAGCACCGAAGAGGCCACCGGCATCTTGCGCACCCGCCCGGCCTGCTTCAACAATGCTAGCGAGCGCGCCTGAAAAGCCCGGTTACTGGCAAGGCTCAGAGCCTCCCCAACAAGGACCCCCAATCCGACCAACCAGTAGCCCAAAAGAGAACCCGCCGTTATTGCCACTATGGCTATGGCTGTGCCGACGCGCACCGACCGGCGCATGACTTTGCCTACGTCGACGTAGGGACCGCCGGCACCCGCCAAGTTAGCCAACAAGCCGTCGCCTCCTCACAAGCGCGCCAACTAAATTACAAGGATGTTTCGGCGAGATGACAGGCCGATAACCCCGCTCGCCAAATCGGGGCCGCAGCTATGGCAGCATAGCCGGCTCCTACTTAGACTGTGAAATTCACAAGCCGAAAATTGTTTACGCCACGCCCGCAGATGCCTCGGCCTCCCTCTCCTAGCAACGTCTGTCGTTGCCCTTGGCGGCCAGAACATCCCGGCTGAGGACTTTCGAGACCGTCCTCGTTTCTAGCGGCCATGGGAGGTGTCTAAGAGCTCGGCCTCTCGGGACTGGCCGCAATGGCCTGGGTGCGGCTGACCCAAGCTCCACTAGACCCCCCGTCCGCCCCGGGGTCGCCTTCGGTCTCGCCGTTAAGGGGCCGCTCGGATTGGGCGACGACTGCGTGGGCGATCAGTATCCTGTGGCCAGCCGAGCCGGGCGCTCCTCCCACGCCGGCAGGTGACTCCAGGCCAACTTTTCCGGGTTCTCCCGGCGCGGGAGACGCCATTGGCTCGGAATCTCTCTGATCTGGCTCCCGAGCGACCTTCGTAGCGCGGTGGCGCACGCCAGGATGAAAAAGGCTGTAGAGGAGCACGCCCAATCCGGCAACCCCAAAGGGGATATAGGCGTTCACCCGATTCTCATAGAGTGGGAAGAGGACGAATCCCGAAAGAAGAGCGGTCCAGGTCCAAAGGATCAGCACTGCCCTCCTCTGGCCATGGCCCATCTGCATCAACCTGTTGTGAAGGTGAGCTAAGTCCCGAGTAGTAACCCCTGTGCGACGCGCAGTTCGCCTCACGATCGCAAAGGCGGTGTCGAGAATGGGGACTCCCAACACCACCAGGGGGATGACCACTGGAGCAAAGAAGAAGTATGTATGTCCGCTCACGTCGTCGGCAGTCCGGCCCCCCACCACCGCAGTCGCAGCTGCCATGAGCAATCCGAGCAGCATGGCCCCCGAGTCGCCCATGAAGATCTTTGCTGGGTGGAAGTTGTGAGGCAGAAACCCCAGGCACACGCCTGCGACGATTGCCGCGACGAGCGGGCCAATGGAATCCGACGTAAGCCTGCCCAACTCCTCCAGCCTCACTCCATATACGGCGAATGCCGCGGCAGCGATCCCGACGACCCCCGCTGCCAGGCCATCCAGCCCGTCTATGAGATTCACCGCGTTGGCTATTCCGACAACCCACAGGGCGGTGACCAGGGGTGTCACGCTGGAGGAGAGAACGAGCACCGACTGGCTGAAGGGGATCTTGAAGTAATACATGGTGACCCCGAAGTAGTACAGGGCTGTGGCTGCCAGCACCTGGCCTGCCACCTTGGCTGGAGCAGACAGCTCCCTCAAGTCGTCGACCAGTCCTACCCCAAAGATCACCGCGGCTGCCACGACCACCCCTAGCGGCTCGGAGGAGTGGGAGAACGCTCCGTTTCGAAAGGGCCCAAGCAATGACGCAATAGCCATCGCAATCCCAAAGGCCACGAACATCGCCGCCCCTCCGAGGGTCGGAGTAGGACGCAGGTGCACCCGCTCCGAGTCGGGCATGACGATGGCGCCGGTCCGCTCGGCCAACCAACGGGCAGGGAAGGTGAGCAGCCAGGTGGCCACCGCCGCCACCCCCCCCACGATCAAATAATCACTCAGCACCAAGGAGGGCTTCCCCCGCGAGCAGAGCCCTCTGGTCGGCTCCGCTCCTGCCCCACTTGGTCGCCGCGGGACGGAAGGGGGGAGGCGGGAAGGCCTCTGCTAGGTCGGCCACCTCCCGCGCGATGGCATCGAGTTTGTCGGGGTCGCCCACTGATCGCAACACCCGGGCAATCAGCCGCCCTATGAGCTCCATCTCTTCTTCCCCCATCCCCGCGGTGGTCTCGGCCGCCGAGCCGAGTCTGAGACCAGAGGTGACGAAGGCAGAGCGGGGATCGCCAGGAATCTGGTTGCGATTGGCAATTATGCCAGCGCGCTCCAGAGCGGACTGAGCCGCCTTGCCAGTGAGGTCAGGATCGAAGGTCCTCAGGTCCACCAACACCAGATGGTTGTCCGTCCCCCCCGTAACCAGCCTGAACCCTTCGTCAGCCAGGGTGGTGGCCAGCGCCTTGGCGTTGGCCACCACCTGATGTGCGTAGTCGGCAAAGCTCGGCTGGGCCGCCTCTCGAAAGGCCACCGCCTTGGCTGCTATCACGTGCTCAAGCGGTCCTCCTTGCAAACCAGGAAAGACCGCCTTGTCGATGGCAGCACCCAGCTCCTCGCGACACGCTATGGCACCCGAACGGGGACCACGGAGGGTCTTGTGTGTAGTAAACGTCACGACATCGGCCACCCCGATTGGGCTCGGGTGCGCACCACCAGCTATCAAGCCGATCACGTGAGCGGCGTCGAACATGAAGTAGGCGCCGACCTCATCAGCGATCTCCCGAAATGGGGCGGGATCTATAACGCGGGGATAGGCGGTGGCGCCGGCCACGATCAACTTGGGGCGATGCTCCCTGGCGAGCCTTGCCAAGGAGTCCAAGTCGATGCGCTCGCCTTCTCCATCGCTCGAGGCTGGCGTCACGCCGTAAGGAACGAAGTTAAACAGCCGGCCCGAGAAGTTAACCGGGGATCCGTGCGTGAGATGGCCCCCTTGGTCCAAGCGCATCGCCAGGACGGTGTCACCCGGCTCCAACAAAGCCAAATACACCGCTGCATTTGCATTGGCCCCAGAGTGTGGCTGCACATTTACATGCTCTGCCCCAAGGAGCTCCCTGAGACGCCTCCTGGCAAGGTCCTCGATACGATCCACCTCAGCATTGCCGCCGTAGTAGCGCTTGCCGGGGTAGCCCTCGGAGTACTTGTTGGTAAGTACGCTCCCCGCGGCCGCCAGAACCGCTGCGGACGCGAAGTTCTCGGAGGCTATCAGCTGGATCGTGGTCCGCTGGCGACGCTCCTCGGCAGCGATGATCGCCGCCACCTCCTGGTCGAACGGGGCCACCTGCTGGCTCGCCAGAACCACTCCCGCTGCTGGCTCGGAGATCTCTTTGCTAGCCGATTGTCCCCAGCTGCCAGTGGTGTCCACTACATCCTCCTTTCGGGCATGACCCGAAGCATTGCATCCTCAAAAGCCTGCCACGCCACATTCCCCTTCGCCATCTGGACCCCCTTAGTGACCAGCTACCCAGTGCGGTTCGTATGGAGACTCGACCTGAGCAACCTCTTCTGGAGAAAGTTCAACCGAAAGGGCCCCCACCAACTCATCCAGTTGCTCGGTTCGGGTGACCCCCACTATGGGGGCCGTCACCTCCGGCCTTTGGAGGAGCCAGGCCAGCGCTACCTGGGCCATAGTCACGCCACGGCGTCCGGCTACCGATGAGACCGCCTCCACAATGCGGCGGTCCGAATCCGAATAGAGCCTTCGGCCGAACTCGTCGGTGCGGCTTCGCTCAGTCTCCTCCCCCCAAGCTCTGGCGAGTCTCCCCCGGGCCAAGGGACTCCAGGGGATCACAGCTATCCCCTGGTCAGCGCACAAAGGCAGCATCTCCCGCTCTTCTTCCCGATAGAGAAGGTTGTAGTGGTTCTGCATCGAGACGAAGCGCACCCAACCGTGGAGCTCCGAGGTAAAGAGGGCCTTGGCGAACTGCCATGCATACATAGAGGACGCTCCTATATAGCGCACCTTTCCCGATTTCACGGCGTCCGACAAGGCCTCCAGCGTCTCCTCTAAGGGGGTCGTTGGGTCGAAGCGGTGGATCTGATACAAGTCCACATAGTCCACCCGGAGGCGCCGAAGGCTCGCATCTAACTCCTGGAGGATCGCCTTGCGGGAAAGCCCTGCTCCGTTCGGACCTTCCCTCATGCGACCATGCACCTTGGTAGCCAACACCAGCTCCTCCCGGGGTATCGCTGGCACAAGCACCTTGCCAAGGATCTCTTCGCTGGTGCCGTCGGAATAGACGTTGGCGGTGTCGAAGAAGTTGATGCCCAACTCAAGTGCCCTATGGATTATTGGCTTGGCACGATCCTCGTCGAGGCTCCAAGGATGGCCACCCCTATCGGGCACCCCGAAGCTCATGCACCCGAGACAAATACGCGAGACTTCTAGACCGGTCTTGCCGAACTTGGTGTATTGCACCAAAGAAAGGCTACTTGCCGGAGCGAAAGCCCTAGTCCGTTACTGGGACGGCGGCGAGGTGCTCTCCCTTACCACAAGGCTGGTGGCTAGCTCCACGCTACCAGCCTCTACTTCGGGATCTTCATTTTGGTCTAAAACAAGCCTGACCGCAGTGGCAGCCATCTCTGCAAGTGGCTGGCGCACTGTCGTGAGGGGAGGCGAGGTCCAGCGGCTCAAAGGAAGGTCATCGAAGCCGACCACGCTCAGGTCAGCCGGTACGCGGAGGTGATGCCGGCGGGCAGCCTCGATTACACCCAGGGCCTGGAGGTCGTTGCCGGCAAAGATAGCCGTCGGCCGATCGGATGCGGAGAGCAGTTCCATTGCATGGCGAAAGCCGCCCTCCACGGGGAAATCGCCAAAGCGCACTATAGAGTCGTCGAAAATTACCCCAGCGGTCTCCAGCGCCGAACGATACCCGTCCAGACGCGCTCGACTGCAGAGCACATCCTCCGGACCCGTGATCAAGGCAATGCGCCTGTGGCCCAGCTCAAGCAGGTATCTGGTCGCGCTAAGTGCACCAGCCCAGTTCGTGGCACCAACCGAGGGCACACCTGGATCCAGCTCTCCTCGCGGATCGACCACGGCAAAAGCGACCCCTCTCGAGTGCAGCTCGTTTTCTTGTCGAGGCGAAAGCGACGACAGAACAAAGATCACCCCTCGAGTACCCCTCGCCACTAGGCGGTCGACCCAAGATTGCCCCTCAGCTATCTCCGACAGCGAAGTGAGCCCTACGCTCAGCCCCACTCGATGGGCGGCCTCGACGGCTCCCCGAACTATCTCCATAGCCCAAGGGCTTTCCAGTTCCTGGAACACCATGTCAACGATTGCGCTCTGGCCGCGAGCCACCCCGTTACGCCGCCGATAGTTGTGAGCGACCAACGCGGCCTGAACCCGACGCCTTGTATCGGCTGAGACGTCCGAGCGACCATTCAGCACCTTTGACACCGTCGACGTCGACACTCCGCTGGCCTGAGCAATCTCGGCAATGGTTACGCGACGCTCGCTTCGGCCGCTCCGCTTTCGTCGCCTTGGCCTCGAGGCGTCCCGTCCCCCAGAGCTCGCCTCCTCGACAAGCGCTTTGTCTGAGTCATTTGCCAGTCGCCGAGCCGTCGCCGTCTGGGACTCGGTCGTAGGCTCTGTCATCAGCCTCGATGGTATCGACCTCAAGTTTCAGTTGCACACCGCAACCCTGGCAAGGCCATCAAGTGAGCATAAAGAGGCGAATCTAGCCAGGGGGGCTCTGTTGACGGCAGCTTTGCAACCTGACAGAATCGTGACCGCTTCGGATCATTTCATCAAAGATCCGAAAAGTTTCGGATACACGGGTTACTACGAAAGGAGGGGGAAGCAAGTGGCAATCACGGAGCGAAAGCCCAAGCACCTGCTCGGCAAGGGTGCCGGCAGTCTCGCCTTAGGGGTAGCAGCTGGCGCCCTGGCGCTCGGCCTAACCCCTGCGGCCATGGCTGCCAAGACAGCAGCGCCCACGGCGACCATCAACGTGTGGCTGGTCGACAACGGCAAGAACGTAAATGCACTCTGGGCCCAACTAGCAGCCAAGTTCGATGCCACGCACCCAGGTGACCATGTCAACATAGAGATCCAGCCCAGCAGCAACTCTTACAAGGGCAAGATTCTCGCGGCCCTGGGTACAAACAGCCCGCCGGCGCTGTTCTTCTCGTGGGGAGGAGGTCCCCTTGAAGGCTACATCAAGGCTGGCAAGGTACAGCCCTTTGCAGACCCAGGCGTGAACGACGCTGGAAACCCGTCTTGGAAGAAGGACTTCCTGCCTTCAAGCCTAGACGCGGTGACCTTCAATGGAAAGCTGTATGGGATCCCAATTACTGGAACACAGCCGGTCTTTTTCTTCTACAACCGGACCGTACTCGACCGGTATCACCTCAGCTTCCCAAAGACTTGGCCACAGCTAATGAACGATGTGAAGCTGCTCAACTCCCACAACGTCACCCCGATTGCCCTTGGCAACCTCGATGAGTGGGAAGGGCTCATGTACCTGGAGTACCTCACCGACCGGATCGGTGGGCCAGGCGTCTTCTTGGCGATTCAGAACAACCAAAAGGGGGCTTGGTCCAACCCGGCCATTATCCAGGCCCTCACTGACATCCAGGACCTGGTAAAGGCAAACGCCTTCGAGAAGGGCTTCGACTCGATCACCTACACCAACGGCTTCACCGACGCCCTGGTGTATCGAGGAGTTGCGGCAATGCAGCTAATGGGCGACTGGGACCTGGGTGGTCTCCTGGCTGACGCTCCCAACTTCGTCAACAGCGGAGAACTGGGCATAGCTCCATTCCCCATAGTCCCTGGTGGCAAGGGCAACCCAGCTGACCTCGAGGGTAACACCACGAGCTACGCCGCGATGGCGAGTCACATCACGCCGGCTCAGACCTATGTAGCTGAGGCGTTTGTGAAGTGGGCCTTCACAACCCACACCTACGCTGCCGATGAGGTAAAAGACGGCCTCGTCCCAGTGATCACGGGGTCGGCTGGCCTTCTTCGCTCTACGCCACTAGCGCGCTACCTCGTCCCGGTCTACGAGGCGGTTCAGAATGCTCCGAGCTTCCAGTACTCCTGGGACCAGGCTCTCGGCCCAACAAAGGCTACGCCGATGCTCGACAACCTGGCGAAGGTGTTCGAGCTCACCGAGACTCCCCAGCAGTTTGCTCGGATCATGAACAGCTACCAAACCGGCTCGTAGCAAACGGCCACCCCAACACGGCGCGGGCAGC
>OGCG01000307.1_pt1 | contig 32109 bp, 27 predicted proteins | sample 1570061 | NCBI WGS metagenome assembly OGCG01 (sample SAMN06268698, study PRJEB24515) | hot springs metagenome | isolation source: Joseph's Coat, Yellowstone National Park, Washington, USA | place: USA:Joseph's Coat, Yellowstone National Park, Washington, USA
GCCGACGCAGGCTACCAGGCACTCATTGCAGGGTTTCCGCTGTTCCTTGTCCTTTACCTTCACGCACCCGCCTACTACCTCGGCATAGTCATGGCATTTGCCTACGGCATTGGCTCGCTCTTTGCATATATTGGTGGCAAACTTGCCGATAGGTTAGGCAAGAAGGCGGTTGCACTCTTTGGCAACCTTCTCATTACTATTTTATCGTTTACAGGCTTTGCTGGCAGTGCGCTTTCTGCTGGTGCAATTTTTTCAACAGGCTGGTGGTTCAGAAACTTCCGTACGCCAGCAAGGCGTGCAATGCTTGGTGACATAACCAAAAAGCTCGACAAGGGCAAGGTTTTCGGCTTCCTTAATGCACTCGACATTGGTGGCGGTCTCGTTGCCGTTACTTACCTTTCCTTTGGCATTTTTCTGCATGTTCCATTTTCGCTTCTTTTCCTTGTCACCATTGTACCTATACTTATCTCATCGCTCTGCCTTGCACTTGTGCACTACAAGGGCCTTCCTGCCAGGAAGCCGAGCTCCAAGCTGAACGATGCGAATGCAAAGCTTGTCTCAAGCATAGCAAAGCATGGCCGCATTGTTGGTAGCTCAAGTTCTGCTAATGCGCCATTTGTCTCCAGAGCATCTTCCAGGAGCTACTATGCTGTGCTTATCGCCACTGCGCTCTTTGGCTTTAGCTTCTACAGCTTCAGCTTCCCTGTGCTAACTGTTGCGCAGCAGAGCAACAGCGTCCTTGGGGCTAGCTCATACTTTGTCTTTCTCATCTTCTCTGCGCTCTTCGGCTATATCCTTGGAAGCAGGATAAAGGACATGCTCTCTGGTCTTGCATTGCTGGGCTACATGCTTGCTGGCATAGGCTCGCTTGTGCTAGGCTTGGCTTTTTCAATGCACGCTAATGTGCTAGTATCATATTTTGCAATTGCTCTTATGGGTATAGGTGCCGGTGCTATCGAGACATTCGAGCCTGCTATAATATCGATGCTCAGGAAGAAGAATGCATCAGGCTCAGGGATGGGCATGCTCACATCATCGAGGAGCATCGGCCTTTTCTTCTCAAACCTTGCTGTCGGCTTTCTGTACATGATCGGCCCGCTGTTTGCCTATTCTTTCTCTGCTATGCTTGCAGTTGCTGCAGGGTTTGTGCTGCTCTGGGCAAGAAAATAATATCAAATTTCGTTTCTCATAGGGGGAATGATTTAGGTATTTGTTTCCCCATATGGGATACAGATTCTATGGATTTTCGGCAGTACCTTGTAGAGGAATACGATATTTCGTGGATTGTAATACATAAATTGCTTACATTTTATGGATTTAAATAAACAAAATTGGATGCTGCAAGGGTAATAATCTATCACTCCTAAATAACAAGATAGTTATGTACAGATGATGATGTGAAGGAGCTCTCACTTTACAAGATAAGCTGTTTGCTACATTGTGTGTTTATATTTATAGAAAAGTATAAATATCTAAACATAAAATAGTTAAAATATGAAATTAAGTGAGGTCTTGCATTACTTAGAGAAATCTGGCAAGAATGTATTCAGCATATACGATGCTGCAAAGATTATGGGCAAGCCTACAGCGTATGCCTCTCTGCTTCTTTCTAAAAGCAAAGATGTTGAAAGGATAGAAAAAGGAAGATATTTTATTAAAGGAACCGACATTTATGAAATCGCTTCAAACATACTCTTTCCTTCTTATGTTAGCCTATATGCGGCTATGCAGTACTATGAGCTTATAGACCAGAACATAATAAGGTATTCTGTAATAGCACTTAAAAGGCACAGGCCAATAATATTTGCCAATGGCGTATCGATAGAGTTCATTACTGTAAAGAATAGCATGATGTTTGGCTACGTTAATAAGAACAACGCCTATATAGCCTTGCCTGAAAAGCTCTTCATCGACTGCCTGTATTTAGGCAAAGTGCCATTTTCAGAGCTCAAAAATGCTTTAGAAGCTGCAAATGCTGACGGGCTTATAGACAGCAAGCTTATTGTAGATTATGCAATAAGAATAGGAAGCAGCACGCTTATAAACAAGCTTGGCTTTCTGCTGGAATCTGCTGGAATAGACTTCGATGAAGAAAAGATGTTAAAGCTAAGATACCATAGTAGTGTAAAAGTGCACGGCTTTGGCTCAAAAGGTAAGAATAAAAAGTGGCTGATAGAGTATGATTGATGAGAATACCTTAGAATCATTTGCAAACCTATTCAAAGATAATAGGCAGCTTGAGAAAGATTATCTTCTTAACCTCATGCTCAAGGTTATAAAACGTGAGTGGGAAAACCCGCGATTTTAATCGTGGAATGAGAGCGACTTGTAGAAAAGTATATAAATATGAATTTAGGTATACAAACATGGATTTGCCAAGGGCATATGTCTTCAGGCTCTATCCCGATACAAAAAGGCAGGAAGAAATAGATGAAAGATTGTTGCTTGCCCAACGGCTCTACAACACAATACTTGAAAAAGCCAAATCTGAATATGAGAAGAATAAAACTACGAACATAAGTGAGTCTACTTTGAACAGATATATGAAGGAAGCGATAAACGAAAACAAAGATTTCCTAAAACTATATTCACAGACAAGGCAGGATGTATTCATAAGGTTGCTGAAGGCGTTTAGAAACTTCTTCCGCAGATGCGAGGAAAAGAAGGCTGGGAAGAGAGTAAAGGCAGGTTTTCCTCGCTTTAAATCAATTGATAGATACAGGTCAATAACCTACCCGCAGAACAACGGTTCTTTCTCGATAGAGAAGGAGAGAAAGGTGTATATGCTCAGGGTATCTGGCATTGGTAGAATGAAGATAGAGCTGCACAGGCCTATAGAAGGCAAAATAAAAACCCTTACCATAAAGAAGAAGGCAGGCGAGTATTATGCAATATTCACAACAGTAAAAGAGGTGCAAGTTCCAGAGGTTGCAGATACAAATCCTGTTGGCATAGACATGGGATTAAACTCTTTTGTTGCATTGTCAGATGGCACAAAGGTAGAGAAGCCTAATTTCGCAAAGAAGAGTGCAAAGCACATTGCAAGATGGCAAAGAATAATCGCAAGGCGAAACAAAGGGTCAAAGAGAAGAGAGAAGGCAAAGCAAAAACTGCAGAGGAAATGGGAGCACGTTGCAAACCAATCAAATGATTTTGCACAAAAGCTATCAAGCAAGTTGGTAAAATCTGGCTACACTTCTTTTGCGCTTGAAGAACTGAACATAAACAATATGGTAAAGAAGCATAATCTTGCACAGGCAATATATGCTGCTTCATGGCGTAAATTCGTGCAAATGCTCTCATACAAGGCTGAAAGTGCTGGTTTGAGAGTGTTTGTAGTCGATGCAAAAGATACAACTCAGGAATGCAGCAGGTGCGGGCACGTAAAGACAGGCGATGAAAGATTAGACCTGTCAGAACGTGTGTATCACTGCAATGTCTGCGGGCTAACTATAGATAGAGATATAAATTCTGCGCTCGTAATAAAGAAGAGAATGGAGATGCTCAAAAGAGCTACCCCTGGACAAGGGGGAAGTAACGCCTCTGGAGATGCGGCCTCTACGATACAAAAGGTATTGCAAGCTGTGTCGATGAACCAGGAACATACTCTGCAACCAATGGCTGCAGGGGAAGCCCATGACCTTTAGTCATGGGAGGACGTCACTGGGGGTTATATGATAAAATCGAACGAAAAGTTCCCTACGATTCTAAGAGTTGATGGTGACGGGATAGGACCTGAAATAACAGAAGCCACTGTAAGGATAATTGATGCCGCAGTAAGCAAAGCATACAAGCAAAAGAGGAAGATCAAATGGCTAAGCGTACCTGCAGGAAAGGCTGCAGAAAAAGAATTCGGAGATAGATTCCCGAAAAAGACAATGGATGCACTTAAAAAGTACAGGATCATGCTAAAGGGACCTCTTGAAACACCTGTCGGCGGGGGCTTCAAATCGATAAATGTGCGTATGAGGCTGCTTCTTGATCTGTATGCAAACATACGCCCTGTCAAGTATATAAACGGGCTTGAAAGTCCTATAAAGAACCCTGAGAAGGTCGACATGGTTATAATAAGGGAGAACACTGATGACCTGTATACAGGCATAGAATGGCCCTATGACAGCAAGAATGCCGAAATAGTAAGGAAGTTTTTGAACAGGCAGTTCAAGATAAAAATAGATAGTGATGCAGGGATAGGCATAAAGCCAATTGGAAAGTCAAAGACAGAGAGAATAACCAGAATGGCATTGGATTATGCTATAAAAAACAAGAGGCGCTCTGTAACCATAATGCACAAGGGCAATATAATGAAATATACAGAGGGCGCATTCAGGGAGTGGGCGTATGCTGTTGCAGAGAAAGAATACAAAGGCAAGTTTGTAAGGGAGGAGAATGCAGGCACTTCGCAAAGCAAAGATACCAGTGGTAAAATAATAATAAACGATAGGATTGCAGACAACATGTTCCAGCAGATAATAACAAGGCCTGAAAGCTATGATGTAATACTAGCACCGAATCTAAATGGAGATTACATATCAGATGCAGCTGGGGCGCTGATTGGCGACATAGGAGTGCTTGGAGGTGCAAACATAGGAGATAATGGCGGAGTGTTTGAGGCAGTGCATGGTACTGCTGAAAAATATGCAGGCATGAATGTTGCAAACCCTATGGGCCTCATAAAGGGAGGAGAGATGATGCTAGAGTATATTGGATGGGCAGAAGCAAAGACGCTTGTTGAGAAGGCAGTCGCTAAAGCAATAGAGCAAAAGAAGGTGACTAAGGACATTGCAAGGTATTTGGGCAGCAAGCCACTTGGCACATCGGAATTTGCTGACACTGTGATAAAGATAATTGGCAGTATGAAATAGCATTTACTGCCTTCCATTGTCTGCTATCTTTTCAAGCACATAGTTAAGTATGCCTCCAGACTTGTAGTGCTCCATCTCTACATTTGTGTCTATCCTGCATGTAAGATACGCAGTTGACTCATTTGCAGAGCCTTTCTTGTAATACTTCATTTCTACTTTTCCCCTGGGCTTAAGGTTCTTATCAAGTTCTATCGTTATGGTTTTTGATGGATCTATCGAGAGGGAATTGAAGTCCTCGCCATCCATAAACTGCAGAGGGATTATGCCCATGCCAATAAGGTTGCTGCGGTGTATCCTTTCGAAGCTCTTTGCTATTACAGCCTTCACCCCAAGCAGCATAGGCCCTTTTGCTGCCCAGTCCCTAGAGCTACCGGAGCCGTATTCTGACCCTGCTATAACCACCAGTGGCACTCCCTCCTTCTTGTACTTGACCGCTGCATCGTATATTGTCATCTTCTCGTTTGAAGGGTAATGCACTGTGAAGCCGCCTGCCTCTCCGCCAAGGATGAGGTTGACTATTCTGCTGTTTGCAAATGTTCCTCTCATCATTACTTCGTGGTTCCCTCTCCTTGCACCATATGTGTTGAAGTCTTCAGGATTTACTCCATGCTGCATAAGGTATTTGCCTGCAGGGCTTGATTTTGATATTTCTCCTGCAGGGGATATGTGGTCAGTAGATATAGAGTCTCCGAAAACTGCTAGAATCCTTGCATTTTTAATTGATGCACCTGGCTTGCTTCTCCTTTCTTCGAAGAAAGGCGGCAGCCGTATATAGGTGCTGTCCTCTTCCCATTCATACATCTTACCTGAAGGAATCTTTAAATTATTCCAGTACGGGTTTACATTGAATATGTTCTTGCCATATTCCTTCTCAAATATGTCTTCGCTTATAGCTTTGTTTATTGCTGCATCTATCTCGGCTTTTGTAGGCCAGATGTCTTTCAGGTATATATCCTCCCCTTTTGAATTTTTAGCCAGAGGCTCTCTGGTCAGGTCTTTAAGTACAGTGCCAGCAATCCCAAAAGCAATCACAAGTGGCGGAGACATCAGGTAGTTTGCTTTTACATCTGCATGTATTCGCCCCTCAAAGTTTCTGTTACCTGAAAGCACTGATACCACACTAAGGTTGTTCTTGTTTATAGCATCGCTTTGCTTTTCTATCAGCGGGCCGCTGTTGCCTATGCATGTAAGGCAGCCGTACCCTACAATGCTGTAGCCAAGATCTGCAAGCGGCTTAACAAGCCCTGCCTTTTCAAGATAGCGCATCACAACTCTGGAGCCAAGCCCCATGCTTGTCTTAACTTTTTGTGTATCAACTCTGAGTCCTTTTTCTAGAGCCTTCTTTGCAAGCAACCCTGCTGCTATCATTACAGAAGGGTTACTGGTGTTTGTGCAGCTGGTTATTGATGATATTACTATATCTCCGTCGGAAAGGGTCACCTCTCTGCCGTCATCATATTTTATCTTTACGGATTTTGGATTCGTTGAACCCGGCGTGCCGCTGAGGAAGTACTTTCCAAATTCGTCCTTTATTTCTCCTAGTGGTATCTGTTGCTTAGGCTGTGAAGGGCCTGATACGCTGGGTACTATACTGTCGAGTTTTACTTCTATTACGTCACTATATCTCACATTGCTGTAGTCGATGCCAAACATACCCTGCGCTTTGTAGTATTCCCGTATCAGATTTACGCTTTCGGCACTTCTGCCTGTCATGCGCATGTACTTAAGGGTTTCATCATCGACTGGAAATATTGCTATTGTTGCGCCGTATTCCGGGCACATGTTAGAGAGGGTCGCCCTGTCAGGCAGTGAGAGGGACTTTAGACCGTCACCGAAGAATTCAACAAACATGTTGACTACATTTTTGTCTCTTAGTATTTTTGTAAGGCTTAATGCAAAGTCTGTGGCGGTTGTGCCTTCTGGAAGTGTACCTGTCAGCTTTACTCCAAGCACCTTTGGCATGACTATAGATATAGGTTCTCCGACAAGTGCTGCATCTGCCTCTATACCTCCAACACCGAAACCTACTATGCCTAATGCGTTTATCATTGTGGTGTGCGAGTCTGTCCCAACAAGCGTGTCAGGAAATGCCTCATAATCATCACCATGCTGCTGCATTGTAACGCATGTTGCTATGTATTCAAGATTTAGCTGGTGGCATATGCCAGCCGATGGAGGAAATACCCTGAAGTTGTTGAATGCTTGGCTTGCCCACTTCAGAAGCTTGTATCTTTCGCTGTTTCTCTCCGCTTCCTTCTGCTGGTTTATTTCTAGGGCGTCTACAGAGTTGAAGGCATCTACCTGTACAGAATGGTCTATCACAAGGTCAGTAGGTATCTGTGGTTGTACATAATCAGGATTTCCGCCGTTTTTGGCTACGTATTCTCTCATTGCAGCAAGGTCTACTATAGCGGGCACGCCTGTAAAGTCTTGCATCAGCACTCTTGAAACCTTAAGAGGAATATCAACATCTTTTGGATTCTTTGGATTCCAGTTAAGCAGGTTTTCAATATCTTCCTTTGTTACTGATCTGCCATCAAGGTTTCTTATAAGTGATTCAAGTATTATCTTAAGGGAGAATGGCAGGCGGGTAGGATCACCCATGCCTATTTCTTTAAGTGCATCTATTGAATAATAGCCGATGCTCTTGCCATTTGCCTCAAAGTGCTTATGTACCTTTGCTTTTATCCATTCAACTGCATCCTTATCTTCTTTCATTTTACCACTACCACAGATACATTTTCAAAATATGAGCAGGAAACCTGCATACTTATAGTTGGGGCGACCCAACAAAACCCTCGAAGGAATTCAACATACTCCATTGTCTTATAGTTTTACACGAAATATGAATATATAAAAATATTTGTTGTGCAAGCAAAACAAAAAGTATATTTTGCAAGTGACATAGGATGCACACTTATTCATCTTTTAAAAAAGTTGTAAAAGATAGACCTTCGCCTTTCCGCATTCTCAAAATAATATAATCTTGCAATGCGGTGGGCGGTATAATGCAAATGAGGTGCCGGTATATATGCGCAATCACATTTGCAAAATGATATCTTTTTATGTTTTGCATCAGAAGCCATAATGTGGTGTGATGGCTTCGGCAGACAAGAAGGTTACTCCGATGTCCATATATCCTGGCGCTTTGGCCGGATGGATAATGGACGCATTTGATTTAAGTATGATGTTCCTGCTCGTTCCTGTGCTTGCCACTATTTTCTTCCCTGCCAATTTTGGCCTCGCGATAGTCGGCACATGGAGCATTTACACTACAACATTCATATTCAGGCCAGTGGGTGGAGCAATATTCGGCAGGGTCGGCGATAGAATAGGAAGGAAAAAAGCAATGGTGATAACGCTGACCGGTCTAGGGATCATAATATTTGCAACGGGCTTCCTGCCAACATTTGCGGTAATAGGCATAGCCGCACCTCTCTTGTTATTCCTCTTTAGGATAATAACAGGAATATTTGCAGGAGGAGAGTATGGCAACAGCTCTTCAATACTGATGGAATCTGTCAAGAACAACAAAAGAGGGATATGGGGAGCTGCAATACAGAGTGGTTACCCTATAGGGTACACTCTTGCTGCGCTTCTGTTCCTTGGATTGCACTTTGTTTTCCCTGGTGCTAGCTTTGTGGCCAGTGGATGGCGCTGGATGTTCTGGATAGGTATACTACCAGTCATAATAGGACTTGTGATAAGAGTTATGATGCCAGAATCTGTGCTGTGGTATGACCTTTACAAGAAGAAAAAGATAGCAAGGGCGCCTCTGTCTGCGCTATTCAAAAACAAGCAGACCTTCGCAGGGGTTATTACAGGAATACTTGCCATGACCGGCATAGCCTGGGTATATGGGCTTACGCTTGGCTTCTACCCTACAGTCCTTTCAGTTCACGGCTTCATGAGCTTCCCTAGCTTCATATATGTAGTAATAGTAGCCATATTGGTATCTCTTGTAGGATATATTACAGCAGGTGGTGTCAGCGAGTACATAGGAAGGAGGAACATGATGATAGTATACTCTGTTCTAGCTATAATCTTTGCAATACCACTCACATATCTTATAATGATGCACGCTCTTGGTTTCTACGGCGCACTACTCTTTGCAAGTGTCTTGGCATTCCTGACAACAGGCATATACGGGGTAATACCATCATTCCTTAGTGAGAAGTTCCCTACAGCGGTAAGGAGCAGCGGAGTAGGTATAGGCTTCAACGGTGGTTTCATAATAGGCAATTGGAGCACAGTATTCCTGCTGCTTGTAGTGGGCTTTGCTGCAAGCAACTTCTTCGCCTGGTGGGGAGTCTTTGTCATAATAGGAGAGCTCTTCATACTAGCATCTGCGTTGCTTTCAAAGGAGACAAAAGGCATAGACATATCAAAGATATGATATTTGGATGCCAAAGATGCAGCATTTAAGTATATCGACTCACTGGTGGCACAATTATAGTAGTGAGCAAGGCATAAATAAATAGTTGTTTGCAATAATTACAGAAATGAGTGCATAAAAACTAGTGGCAATCATAAACCCTAAAGGAAGAGGCCAGCACATTCACATGTGCTGGCAAGGCGACCAGTTTACCCTTCCTACAGTAGAGAACCCGTGATATTATATAAAATGGAAGATTTAAAAGTCTTTCTCATTAGTGGAATATTCCAAAAATATGGATGGTTTTATGACTTTCCTTACGCTTGACATAAAGGGCGTCGTGTCAGGCATTGCAATTGGGGTGGTGATGCTTGCTTTCGGCGGCAGCTTTGGCCTGCTCGCCTTCGGAATGCTCTTCTGGTTTCTTTTCCTCTCGGCAATAGTGACGAATGTAGGAATAACAAAGAAGAAGAAGCTCGGCTTGTATGAGAAAGCCCGTGGCTATAAGAATGTGCTTGCCAATGGCTTTGTGCCTATGGTAATAGCAATACTATTCGGGATAAACGCACTGCATCCCTTTGCGTCAGGCACACTGCTTGAAGTTGCCTACTTCTCAAGTGTAGCTGCAATAACCGCAGACAAATTTGCAAGCGAGGTTGGTGTGCTGGACGGCTTCCCGATATCAATAGTGTCCCTCAGAAAAGTTGCAAAGGGCACTTCAGGAGGCATCACCGGGCTCGGAACAACTGCAAGTGCCGTTGGCGCTTTGCTTATAGGAGTAATGGCTTTCTTCTTCTCACATGGCATTGCCGCCTATGTTCTAATTGCTTCTGTTGTCTTTATCTCTGGCTTCTTTGGCAGCATTGTAGACTCTGTGCTAGGGTATTTTGAAGAGAAAGGCATAGGCAACAAGTATACATCTAACTTCTTCTGTGCGCTAGCAGGTGCTGTGATAGGTGTTATATTGGCACTTATTTTAGGAATCTGAAATTTCTATTGCTCATCTGCCTTCTGCAAACTTGTACTTGATCTCCCCAAGTATTTTTCCTATTGCATCAGGTGCCTTTTCCTTTGCAGGACCATATGCACCCGCTGCACAAGGATGCCCACCACCGTTGCCTTCTATTATTGGAGCGATTTCTTGCATCACTCTGCCAAGGTGCAGTGAAAGCTTCTTGTCAAGCGGAGGCCTGAGCCTTGCCGATATAGATACCTCTTTGTCGTTTATAAGCCAGAATACAGTAGCATCAGAGCCAAGCCTTAGCGCCATGTCTGCAGCTATGTTGGCATGAATGTTAGACCTGCCGTAGATAAGTATGTAGCCTCCCACAATTTCGACATTAGAGGCAAATATGTCATTTATCAGCGCATACCTGTTGGCAAGCGGTACTTTCTCGTGGAAGTAGCTCAGTATGTCTGTATAGTCTATCTTTGCAGTCTCGAGGAGATCTGCGACCTGCCTGAAAGTCTGTGGCATTGCATTCTGGAAGTCTGCAGAATCTGATATTATGCCGTTTAGGAGCAGGATTGCCGACTCCTTGTCTACAGGCGAGCCAAGCCTCTTCAAAAGCTCATATACAATGCTTGATGTAGAATTGAAGCTCTCATCGCTGTACACTATTGCATCGCGCTCCAGATTCTGAGAAGGAAGATGATGGTCTATGAACAGCACTTGTTTGCCTGACTTCAAGATAGAGCTGCTAAAATCACCAAGAGACTTGAAGTTGTTTGTGTCTAGCACTAATATTATCTCGGCATCGTCTGGGAATTTTGAGTTTATCTCTCTGGTATAGCCTGCATGCTCCAGCATGTGTTTTGCATTGTTTGTTATGTAATCCGGAGTTGCGACAACAGAGTTGCGCAGATACTTTGAGAGTGCAACCGCCGAGCCCACACCGTCCCTGTCCCCTATTGAATGAAATGTTATTAGGAACTTCTTCGATGCGTTGGCCTTTAAGAAATTATACACATATTCGAAGTCTACATCAGGCATGATATTGTCACTTCAGCTGTGAAATTTTATCCCTTAGCTGCTTCTCCCTTGTCCTCAGCTCTGTCAGCTGCTTTGTCATAGACTGAAGCCTTATATCATTGTTTTCCTTGCGCTCCGCTATATTTTTCAGTGCAGCCTCCTTGTCAGACTCTACTATTATGCCACCGATTGTGACATACACCTTGCCTGTTGCCTTGTTAACCTCTGCCTCGGCTGTGGCGAGTTCGCCCTGCTGCAGCTTCAGCTGGTCTATCTGCATAGTGGCAATGCGTATCTGCTCCTGGAGCAACTGGTAGTCTTTAAGTAGCTTTTCTGCGTCCTGGCCTGCAATTGGTTGTTCTGGCATAATTATACCTCTTTCAATTCTTCAACATGTACTTCGGCATCATCGCCTTCGAAAAGGCCCCTGAAAAGATTGTCTACGCTAAACTTCATGAGGCGCGCCTGCTCCTTTGAAAGAAATACCTTTTTCCCTGACTCGTCTTTTATTATTACTGCGCCACTGTCATCTATTGTTACGTACACTGTATTATTGGAGTCATAGACCTTGTAGTATTTGGGCATCGTTGCACCGCAAGAGTGTTTAATAATATTTTGCTACTAATTTTATTGTATTTTATTGTTATTGCCAGCAAATATTTATAAGCATCACAATGCACAGGAGCAAGTGGCATTGCAAATATGGCGCATACTATCGCTGCATCACAAATGGTTGTCGCTATGGAACTTAATGAGGCTGCACTTATAGAGAAAGAGATAACACTAAGGAACCTCAGGCTTACTGGCGAGGTCCTTGAGACCAAGAGGTCTATAGTGCGTTGGCTTGCCCTTACATTAGGCATAATAAATCCGGGGGAATCGAGGCTTAGTGCAGTTGCTGTGCTTGATGCATTGGTGAACTTCCAGTTCATCAAGAAGGAGGACCCAAGTGTAGAAGATCTTAAGAATTATATAGGAAGCAACTGGGAGCCGATGAATGAGAAGACCTTGAGGTATCACCTATTAAGGCTGAAGAATATGGGCATATTAGAGAACAAGGAAGGCAAGTTCTATTTCAAGCCTCCGAGTGTTGGGGACAGGTATGATGCTGGCGTATGGGCTAAAAGTCTATTTGAATCCGAGTACAACGAAATAGCAGGGAAGATAGGCGAAGCCATAAATCAGCTAAAAAGCAAAAGCTACTGAGTACGGTGTTATGATGAAAAAAGAGATTTACTTTTGGGCGCTGTTTTTCATAGCTGTTGCTGCAGCGGCAGTATATATAAGGTATTATTACCAGCCTGCAATCGGGGTTTCTGTTACGTTTGCTGTTAATCCATCTTCATTAGGCAAAGTCTACCAGTTCCAGGAGCTGCGGCTCCCGGTAAATGTCAGCAATATAGGCAGTGCAGCCTTCAAGAACCTGAGCGTTAGCATTCTAATTAATGGCAACTTGAGTTCAGTTTATCTTGTCACAATGCCTCCGGGAAAGGAGGCAACACTGTATTACAACTTTACTCCTGAAAATGCAGGAATGTACAACATCTCAGCAGTGGCAGACCTTGGAAAGGTATACAACGTGCAGAATAGGCAAAAGGCAATCTCTACAATTGGGATTTATGTTAATGCGCCAGAGCAGGCTGCTGCATATGCTCTCCTTCCGCCAGGTGCACTTAATTTTTCAAGTGCACAGGGAAGCATTGCAGGTCTGATGGCTGCAGAGTATATGAGCAGCGCGTATGGTGTGGGAATCCCTGGTATGTTTAGCGCACCGTTTGTATCTAGGCTTATCAATATAACTGCAAACTACATAAGAAATGTCTCATTGGCTGACACATATTATGCTAATGGAAGCAGGGCATATTCGTTGTGGATCAGCGGCTTCCTCAACCCCTCCGTAATAGGGATTGCAGCAAATGCAAGCGGCCTTAGCTACAGCACAGCTGCAGTAGCAGGGAACAATGTAACAGTTGTAAGATTGGGAAGCAATGCAACATTGTGCAGCTGGTACTCAGAAGGATGGCTGAAGACACTCTCATATTACGGCAACGGCAGCTGCACAGGCATCATCGCATCGAAATATAATACAACATATGCTAGCAACACCATGAATGACTTTGCCACAACCTTATACAAGGCATACAACAGCAGCTATGAGCAGCTCAGGTATGAGTGGTATGGTATGAACAAAAGTATGTCTTCTGCATCTGTTATGCTGATCAACAGGAGCGTTGTTGCAATGCCTGGTATTTCAACAGCGGTGCAGACCAATAGTACAAAATGCTTCGGTATAATAAGCTTTGTAAACGGCACGTATTACTGCAGCTCCTATGTTCTTCCATTAAATGGAAGCATAAGCAGCATCTCGCTTGTCAGGACAACTGCAACAATAGGCAACCGCAATCTGAGCGTATATTCCTTTGTAAACACTTCAAAGGTGATAGGCAGCGTGCCAGTCAACATACAGCTGCTTTCGATGCTTGGAATTCATGGCAAATCGCTTAATTTTACATCGCCGTTCTCAAGCTACTGCAGTATCGGAAATGCAAGTGCGATTCAGTGCAGCAATCCTTCGATTTATTACAGCAACCTAAGCATGGAATTGAAGAACATTCTCAGCAGTTCCATAAAAATTAATGGTGCAACGTGCTACTACCAGTTGCCTGGCAAATCAGCAATGCTCAATGCAACTATACTGCCTGGCAACACGATGAGTATAAGTCTGCCGTGCTACGAAGGCAACTCAAAACTTAGCGGGCTGCCACTAAACCTCGATTTGACACTTTTGCTTAACTATACATACAACGGCAGCATTGAACATGTTGCAGGGACTGCAGTAATTAACAGCCTAGGATGACTGTATTTTGCAGATTCAAGCACATGCTGCCTTAGTTTAGGCGATATTTTGGCTGATGCTTACAAGCTATTCTTAGAAAAGTTTGCCAGGTTTACAGAAGTGCAGGAAAAGGCCTTCCCTATTGTAGAGAGCGGCAAGAACTGCATAATTATTGCACCAACGGGCACAGGCAAGACAGAGGCTGCACTGCTGCCTGTGTTGAACAAGATTGCCTCTTCTGGGGCCAGGGGCATAGCGTGCATTTACATAACGCCTTTGAGGGCGCTCAACAGAGACCTCTTGAAAAGGCTTTCCGAGATGGGCAAGCAGATGGGCATAACCATAGAGGTGAGGCATGGAGACACGCCTCGAAAAGAGAGAGCGCAACAGAGCAGATCCCCGCCGCAAGTGCTCATAACAACGCCAGAAAGCATGCAGAGCATACTGCTCTCAAAAAGGCTGCGCGGCGCCCTTGCAAACCTGAAGTTTGTAATAGTGGATGAGATACATGAGCTTTACTACAATAAGCGCGGTGCACAGCTTTCTGTAGCGCTGGAGAGAGTTGCAAGCATCTCCGGTGATTTTCAGAGAATAGGAGTTAGTGCTACAATAGGCGACGCGCAGAGCGCTGCAAAATTCCTATGCAGTGATAGGGAGTGTGAGATAGTTGATGTTAATTCTGCAAAGCAAATGCAGATAGAAGTAGAGATGCCAAAGGCACCTTCTGTTGAGATAAAGGGACTTAGAGACACATTCAAATTAGACAATGCTGCTGTAGCTAGGCTTGAGCGAATTGCACAGTATATAAAGGAAAATAGGTCAACAATACTATTTGCAAATACAAGAAGCGTTGTTGAGTCACTGGGAAGCAAGCTTGTATATATCGACAAGGTATCGCCATTTGGTGGTATAGGCATACACCATGGCTCACTAGACAAGGAGGAGAGGATAAAGATAGAAGACCAGTTTAAAAGTGGCGTAATAAAGTCAATAGCTGCCACAAGCTCGCTTGAGCTTGGAATTGACATAGGCAATGTCGACCTTGTAATACAATATGCATCACCAAGGCAGGTTACAAGGCTTGTGCAGCGCATAGGTAGAAGCGGGCATTCCATAGGCAGGGTGTCACATGGAAAGATAATAGTGGCAAGCACTATTGATGCACTGGAGTCGGCTGCGCTGTGCTTGCTCAGTGCAGAAAAAAAGCTTGAAGAGCGCGGCATTGAAGAGCGTGCTTACGATGTACTTATGAACCAGCTATGCGGCATGGTGCTTGAACGCAGCAGAATTAAAATAGAAGATGCTTACAGCATAGTGAAAAGGGCAGCTCCTTATTCGAGGCTTAGAAGGGACGAATTCCAGAAGATAGTAGACTTTGGAGTGTCGCTGCGGCTCATAAAGTTGGCAGGTGACACAATCGGCGCGACCAGCAGGACTAGAGACTACTTCGTAGAGAACATAAGTGTAATTCCAGAGTCTTCTAGATTCTTCGTGAAGGGAGCTGTAGGTGGCAGGGTAATATCCACGCTTGATGAGAGGTTTGTCTCAAGCAATATAGAGGAAGGGAGCATATTCATAATAAAAGGGCTTCCTTGGAAAGTAGTGAGCATAGAGAAGGACAGCATATATGTGGAACCAAGCTTTGACTTTGAGGCTGCCATTCCAGAGTGGGAGGGAGAAGATATACCAGTGTCTTATACTGTTGCCAGCAGGGTATTTGAGATGCTTGGAAGCTGGAATGCTGAGAGTTTAAATCATATTGTAGACAAGAATGCGCTCGGTGCAATAGGTACAATGCTTGAAGAGCAGTCAAAGTTCTTCGTACCTTCAGGCAGCACTGTTTACATTGAAGAGACAGACAATTACGCAGTAATATATGCAGCGCTTGGAAAAATGGCAAACGAATTCCTTGGTAGGATAATAGGCGGGATACTTGCCTCGAGCACCCCAAATATAATGATAAAGACAACGCCATACTCAATAATAATAGATTACAGCCAGGCTTCTAAGATGCCTGATTTGACGAGGACATTTGAGGCATTCAAAGAGATCGACATTGACGGGCAGGCGGTTAAAAGCTTTCTCACAAACTCCGAACTGTTCCGTTACAAGTTTGTACATGTACTAAAGCTTTTCGGGGTAGCAGGCAAGTCAGCCATGCTCAAAAGGAGCACTGTTGCCAGGATCGCTGCATTCTACAAGGACACGCCTATTGTAGAAGAGACACTAAGGGATTTGTATAAGAATTACCTTGACAGAGGCATTGTGGCAGATTTTCAGAATAGATTAAGGTCAGGCATAATAAAAATTAGAGTAGTAAGGGATTCTGGCTCGCCACTCACTGGAGAAATCCTTAAGTCTTCATATTATTACAAGGAGCTGATGCTTCCGCTGCTGCCGACAGACACAGAAATGAGGCAGTTCGCAGAAGAGATAGAAAACAAAAAAATAGAGCTGCTGTGCACTTATTGCGGGTATACATTTAGTAAGAAGGTTGGTGATGTTGGCGAAGAAGAGAGTATTTTATGCCCTGTATGCCACAGCCCGATGGTAACTGTATACGAGGAAAAGTATGTAGACGTGATGCAAAAGGTCAAAGCACATAGAAAACTGCGCAGCGACGAGCAGAAAATACACGAAGAGATGCTGGTCGGTGCAGACCTTGTCTCTGCATACGGTAAACGCGCCCTATTTGCGCTCTCAACATATGGTATAGGCCTGTCAACTGCCGCGAGGATACTTAAGTTTGTAAGAAAAGACTACAGGCTATTCCTTCTTGACCTAATAAGTGCGCAGAAGTCTTTCATACGCACAAGAAAGTTCTGGGCAGAAAAAGATTAGATTATGTGGCGGCATTCTCAGGTTCCCTTTCCATCAATATGGCGTCGACAACCTTTGCACCCTCTGGTAGCCTCATAAGCCTTACTCCGCTCGCCGCCCTGCCAGTAACGCGTATTGATTCTACATCAAACATTATTGCAATACCAACTGAATTTATCAGTGTAATGCTTTCATTTCCCATGGCAGGCATCACTTTGGCAACAGCACCTGTCTTCTGATTTATCTTGAAGTTTATTATCCCCTTTCCGCCGCGGTGCTGGAGCCTGTACTTGCCTATTTGTGTAAGTTTGCCATAGCCTTCTTGCGTTATCGAAAGGATGTTTCCATCGTCTCCTGAAGGTATAACGTTTATGGCTTCATCACCCTCCCTGAGCTTTATTCCTCTAACTCCTCTCGCAGACCTGCCTGTGGTCCTGAGCGAATGCTCATCAAACTTTATTATTTTGCCCATCTTCGTTGCGATCAGTATATATTTCGCCTGGCTGTAGATGCTTATTTCTGCCACAGAATCATTTGGATCTATTGATATGGCCTTAATGCCTGTTGAGCGCGGTTTGGAGAAGCGTATCGCCTCTACTTTTTTAACAATTCCCTTCTTTGTAAGGAAAAGTATCTTCGAATTTGAAAAGTCGCTTATGCTTGAGATGAAAATAACTCGCTCATCCTTAAGGTTCAGCATGTTGACTATTGCTTTTCCCTCAGAGTAGCGCGACCCTTCAGGCACCATATATGCCTTCAGCCAGTATGCATTTCCCTTGTCTGTTATGCAGAGTAGTGTTTCTTTTGTGTAACAGTGAAGTATCTGCTTTGTGTAGTCGCCTTCCTTAAGGTTTATTGCAACTATTCCCTTGCCACCGCGCATCTGCTCTCTGTAGTTTGCCGGGCTCATCCTCTTTATGTAGCCAGTATTTGTGAAAATCACTATGGTTTTCTCGTTAGGTATTGTATCTTCGTCCTCTATCTCTTCCAGTTCGTCTGTTGTGTTCTCTATTACTGTCCTCCTCGCCCTTGCATACTTCTTTTTTAGCTCTAATGTCTCCTCTTTTATTACACTGTCGATCTTGTTCTGGTCCGCAAGCAGTTCGCTGTAATAAACTATCTTCTTGTCAAGTTCACTTTTCTCCGATGTGATTGAGCCATGCTCTAGGCTTGTGAGCCTGCTGAGCTTCATGTCAAGTATTGCATTAGCCTGCTTTTCGGTTATGTTGTATGAAGAAATTAATGCCTGCCTGGCGTTTGCAATCTCGCTGCTGCCTTTTATTATTTTTATGACATTGTCTATGTTCTCTATTGCAATGAGAAGGCCTTCTAGTATGTGTGTTCTCTCCTTAGCTGCAGCCATGTCATGCTCTGTGCGCCTTCTGATAACATTGCGCCTGTGATTTATGAATGCTGCTATAAACTGTGAAATGTTGAAATTTTTTAGAGTGTTGCCAACAACTGCAAGGTTTATTATAGGGAAAGTAACCATCAGCTGTGTGTGCTTGAACAGAAAGTTTAGAACCTGCTCTCCGTTTGCATTCTTAAGCTTTATTCGTATCCTTATGCCCTCCTTGCCGCTTTCGTCGCGAATGTCGCTTATCCCGTTTATTTTCTTTTCCCTTGCTAGGTTTGCCATTTCCTCTATCAGAGCTGATTTATTCACTCCATAAGGTATCTCTGTTATTATTATTTCCTCTCCTTTAACCTCTGCTTTTGCCTTTATTGTCACCCTTCCGCGGCCATGCCTGTAACCAGCATAGGCTGCTTCTCCCATCAGTACAGTTCCTCCTGTAGGAAAATCAGGCCCTTTTATTATGTTTAGCAGGTCTTCCGAATTGTATTCCGGGTGCTCAAGTGCATATATAACAGCGTCACACACCTCGCCAAGGTTGTGCGGAGGTATGCTTGTTGCAACTCCAACCGCAATGCCTGAGGCGCCGTTTATGAGAAGGTTGGGCAGTTTTGCAGGAAGGAGTACGGGCTCCTTCTCTGTGTTGTCGAAATTAGGTACAAAGTCTACTACATCTTTGTCTATGTCTGCCAGCATCTCCTCTGCAAGCTTTGTCAGTCTCACTTCGGTATAACGCATTGCGGCAGGCGGATCTCCATCTATAGAGCCGAAGTTTCCCTGCCCTTCAACAAAAGTATGATTCATTGAGAAATCCTGTGCCATCCTCACGAGGGCCTCGTATACGGCAGTATCGCCATGCGGGTGGAATTTACCTATGACTTCTCCTACTATCCTGGCGCTCTTCTTTGTGGGCTGGTCATGGGTGTTGTTTATGTTGTACATTGCATAGAGGATGCGCCTTTGTGCAGGCTTTAACCCGTCATTTGCATCAGGTATTGCTCTGCCTATTATCACACTCATTGCATAGTCAAGGTAACTAAGCTGCATTTCGTCCTCAAGCAATGATGGTAGTATTTGCATTTTATCACACGTCTAGGAACCTCACTTCTCTTGAATGCTCTTCTATAAATTTACGCCTCTCTGCTACATCTATGCCCATCAGTATTGTAAGAAGCTTGTCTGCCTTTTCAGCATCCTTTATTGTTATTCTCTTTAGTATTCTTTTCTCAGGGTTCATTGTAGTCTGCCAGAGCTGCTCTGGATTCATTTCTCCAAGCCCCTTGTAGCGCTGCACAGCAACGCCATCACCCAATTCCTTTACCTTGTTGTTCAGCTCCTCGTCTGTGTAGCAGTAGTATTGCTCTTTGCCTTTAGAGACTTTGTAAAGTGGTGGCTGTGCTACATATATATAGCCTAGCTCTATGAGCTTCCTCATGTAGCGGTAGAAGAAAGTCAGTAACAAGGTCTTTATGTGGCTACCGTCTACGTCTGCATCTGTCATTATTATTATCTTCTTGTAGCGCACTGCCTCGGGGTTGAAAGTATCTTTTATTCCTGTACCAAATGCTGCCACCATTGTGTGTATTTCTGCATTGCCGAATATTTTCTCATCTGTTGCTTTTTCCACATTTAGTATTTTTCCCCTCAAAGGCAGTATTGCCTGGAAGTTCTTGTCCCTACCCTGCTTACTAGAACCTCCTGCACTCTCTCCTTCTACTATGAATATCTCTGCCTTGTCTGGATCGCCTTCCACGCAGTCAGAAAGCTTGCCAGGCAGAACTGCAGTCTCAAATATGCTTTTCTTCCTTGCGAGCTCCCTTGCCTTCCTTGCACTTTCCCTCGCTATTGCAGCGCCCTGCACTTTTTCTATTATTGCTTTGGCATCTGATGGATGCTCCTCCAAATATCTTGAAAGTATTGCATACACGCTGCTTTCCACTATGCTCTTCACTTTAGTGTTGCCCAGCTTCTCCTTTGTCTGCCCTTCAAATTCTGGGTTTTGCATAAGCAGGCTCACAACAGCAGTAAGACCTTCTCGTATATCGTCTCCTGTAAGCTTAACCTCAACATTTTCCTTACCGTTTTTTGCTTCTGCTGCATAGTTTATTATAGCCCTTGTCAATGCTGAACGGAAGCCGACCTCGTGCATGCCTCCCTCTGTTGTTCTGACATCATTAACAAAAGATAGTACTTTCTCATCATAACTGTTGTTGTACTGAAGCGCAAATTCTATCTGCATCGAGTCCTGCTGTTTTTTTGCATATATTATATTTGTCAGAACCTGCTTGTCCTTGTTAAGCTTGTTTATGAGCTCTGGTATGCCCTGCTCCGAATAGTATTCCTTTATTTCTTTCTGCGGGAAGCGCTCATCGCTAAACTTTATTTTTATGCCAGGATTCAGGAAGCTTGCATATTCTATCTTTGATTTTATCTGCTCTGAATCGAAATGTGGATCCGGGAAGATTTCAGGATCAGGCTTGAACTTTATTGTTGTGCCGTGCTCGTCTGTTGTACCTATGACTTCCAACTGGCTAACTGGCTGCCCCCTGCTAAACCTTTGCCTGTATACGCTGCCATCCTTCTTCACTGTAACCTCTACATACTCTGAAAGTGCATTTACCACTGTAAGCCCCACGCCGTGTAGACCGCCGGATATTTTGTAGGTGTTGTTGTCGAACTTTGCTCCAGAATGCAGTGAAGTCATTATCACTTCGAGTGCGCTTTTTTCATACTTGGGCATTATATCTACTGGTATGCCCCTTCCGTCATCACTCACTTCCGCCACATCTCCAGTCTCCTCCTGCGTTAGTGAGACATTTATGTTTTTACAGTAGCCTGCCAATGATTCGTCTATTGCATTGTCAATTATTTCGATCAGCAGATGTACTACGCCTTGCGGCCCGGTTGAACCTATATACATTGCGGGCCTTTTCCTTATGCCTTGCGTGCCCTCAAGTACCACTATTTTTGATGCGTTATACTCGTCTTTTGGCGTTGCCATTGTAATCAGCACTGGTCAGTTATTTTATTACTAAGTTAAATACTATAAACCTTAGCAGTGCTGTTTTGCGACGACAACATAATCAATTTATTATAGTTTTGCATCATAAAATAATTGTGGTTGTATGAAGGAAAAGAAACGAGTAATTATACTCGGTGCTGCAGGAAGGGATTTCCATGATTTTAACACTTTGTTTAGGGATAATGACAATTATGAGGTTGTAGGTTTCACAGCAAACCAGATACCGTATATTTCTAATAGGACGTATCCTAAAGAGCTTGCTGGAAAGCTTTACCCGCGCGGAATACATATCTACGATGAGTCAGAATTGCCAGAACTCATCAAAAAGTTAAACGCGGATGTTTGCATACAGGCATACAGCGATCTGCCTGATGTTGAGGTGATGCATAAGGCAAGCATCGCAAATGCAAATGGCGCAGATTTTTGGCTTGTATCGCCTGAAAACACCATGCTCAAATCAAGCAAACCGGTCATTGCTGTTTGTGCGGTGAGGACAGGTAGCGGCAAAAGTCAGACCTCTAGATATGTGGCAGCGTTAATAAAGAAAAGCGGGAAGGTGCCTGTGGTTATTAGGCATCCTATGCCGTATGGCGACCTAAAAAAGCAGGCTGTACAGAGGTTTTCATCAGTAAAGGATCTAGATAAGTACAAATGTACAATTGAGGAACGTGAAGACTATGAGCCGCATATAAGGAACAGAACCATTGTCTATTCTGGAGTTGATTATGCGAAAATATTAGAAGAAGCTGAGAAGGAGGCAGATATTATAATATGGGATGGGGGCAACAACGATGCCTCATTTATAAAGCCAGACTTGTTGATAACTGTGGCAGATCCTCTTAGGGTAGGCAACGAGCTCACATATTACCCTGGAGAGACCGTAGCAAGGATGGCTGACGTGCTATTGATAAACAAGGTGAATTCTGCCTCAGAATTAGAAGTTTCACAATTGAAGAGGAACCTAGCTAAAATCAACAGCAAGGCAACTGTTGTGCTTGCAAATTCGACTATAAGTGTAGATAATCCGAGTCTTATAGAAGGTAAGCGCGTGCTTGTTGTAGAGGACGGTCCAACAGTTACGCATGGGGGCATGCGCTTCGGTGCCGCTACTGTGGCAGCAAAAAACTACAATGCAAAGGAGATAGTAGATCCAAGAAAGTATGCTGTAGGCAGCATCAAACAAGCATATGAAAAATACACGCAACTGGGGGCTGTGCTACCTGCACTAGGATACAGCGAAAAGCAAATTTCTGAGCTCAAGGCAGTTATAAACAATGCTGATTGTGATAGTGTTGTTTCTGCCACGCCCACTAACCTGAGCCATATTATCGAAGTGGACAAGCCAATAGCGCAGGTAAGCTACGAGCTGCAGCCCATAGGCAAGGAATTTGACAGCATTATTGAAAAGTTTATAAAGTCGCACGCATAATAGAATAGATTGCTTGGGTCCGTAACTCAGTTTGGTCAGAGTGACTGGCTCTTAACCAGTAAGTCGGGGGTCCAAATCCCCCCGGGCCCGCTTTTTCCTTATAATTGACTTTAAAAAGTACAAAATCTTAAAAAGTAGTTGCAATTTTGCAACAAATCACAAACCTTAAATATTAAAACATGCATAATAAATGTGTGTCCTAGTTGTAGAATGATTAAAATGAAAAACAATAAAATTCATAAAAAGGGCGTTAAGGTGGCCAAAAGGCCTGCTAAAAAGGCAGATGTTAAGAGGCACAAGGCGTTGCCTAGGCACACTTCAATAAAGAATGTCAAAAAGCATACAGCAGTTATACATCACGCTACTGTAAGCAGCATTAAGAAAAAAGAGATTGAGGCAAAGGCAGCTGCAGGCGTTGCTAGAGCAAATGCAATAAAAGAGGCAATAGAAAATGCCAAATTCTCTTCTTATATTGCAAAAAATGTGGGTAAAAAAGGCAATGACATAATAAAGCTTCTTACTGATTATCAAACTGACGAATCAATTGCAGAGAAGACAGGCGTAAAGATAAATGAGGTTAGGAGAATTCTTAATTCTCTAAATACAATCGGTGTAGCAAGGTATGAGTCAGACAAAGCAAGCAACGGCTGGCTTACCTTTAGATGGTATATAGATTCAGAGAAGCTGAGAGGTTTTGTTTATAAAATTAACGAGGAAAGCAACGGATATTCTCTTCCTGAAAATTGCAATGACTTTTTCATTTGTGAAAATTGCTTTGATGAAAATAAGACTGTTTTTCCTTTCTGGACTGCCGAAGAGATGAATTTTAAGTGTGAATGTGGGCATATGATGAAAAGAGTAAGCAAAGAAGAAGTTCAGGAACTTATTAAAAACAACGAAGAACATTTATAATTCTGTGCTACTTATTATTTAGAAATAAAGCGAGGTAGGGTAGTCTGGAGTGCCCGCCGGGCTCATAACCCGGAGAACGGTGGTTCAAATCCATCCCTCGCTATCAGAGTGTGTAGTTCCACTATTTTTAGACTTTTGCTATTAAAAACAAGGTATTGTTATTAAAGTTTTATTAATTAGTATATATAATATAATAAAGCAACATGAATAGTGGAAACATACTCCCTCCATGCTTACTTTTGCCTAGATGTTTTTATGGAAGATGAATTGTCTGTAGACTATCTGTTCTCAAAATTCCAAGAAGAGCGCAAAACAGGAGAGTTGTTACCACTTGCGAAAGACTTTTATAAGAAATCGGAAGAATATATAAAAAAAGAGATGATAACAGAACCAAACGAAACAAAAACAAGGCAAATTGAAAACTTCAAAAGACTCCTTACTGAAATACAAGAAAGGAGAATACAAAAAATATTAATTTACATTGCATATAACAAAAAACTTCCAACTTTGGTACCGGAGGAGGAAGAAAACCTTTATTCAGAAATAAAAGCACAAATAAGCAATGCATATGTCATACAAGGTGCAAAAGTTCCAAAAGTAAGAATGATTGCGGATATACCCGAAGTTGTTATACAGACTGGAAAAAAGATCGGTCCTTTCAGCAAAAATCAAATAATAGAGGTCTCAGACGAGGCAGAGTTGGAATTCCTGCTTAATAATAAGCTGTGTGAAATTATATGAGTATGATACTATGAAGATACAAAAAGAGATAATGGCATACTGCCCATACTGCAACAAGCATACGCTGCATATAGTAAAGCTCTACTCAAAAAAGCCAGAGAGATGGCTAAACGTAGGAAAAAGAAGGCACAACAGGGCAATTAAAGGATACGTAGGCAGTGTAGAGCCTAAAATTCATCCTAAAAAGCTAGGCAAAAAGCAAAAGTTGCTTCTTGAATGCACTGTATGCCATAAGACAGTAGAACGCGTTATTGGCAAAAGAACAAAGAAAAAGATAGAAATAAAGAGGTAATTAGTGTATGATTATTCCCAAAGAAATTCCTGATGTCGGAGAAAAAGTCATAATAAAAGTAAAAAAGATAATGCCTTTCGGCGCGTATTGTAGCATGATAGAATACAGAGATGAGGAGGCATACCTTCCTATAAAAGAAGTAGCTTCTGGGTGGATAAAGAACATACACGAATTTTTGAAGGAAGGTAAAACAGACGTTGCAAAAGTGATTTATGTAGACAAGGAAAAAAAAGCTGTAGATGTATCAATTAAAAAAGTAAATGAGAAAGAATACAAAGACAAGCTTAATTCCTACAATATGGAAAAAAGATATGAAGCGCTGTTCAAACAAGTACTTACCGCTACAAAAAACGAAGCACAAGAACAGCATATAAGGGAAGCACTCTCTCACCGCTTCAACACGTTTACAGAACTTGTCGAAGCAATAATGGATGATCCGTCTTCGTTCAATAGCCTTCAGATAGACAACAACTTCAAGACAGAATTCTTAGAAAATGTAAGAAAGAATATAAAGCCCAAGACATATGAAGTTTCCTACCTTATAGAGATAAATACACTGCACGCAACAAATATAGATACTATTAAGAAAGCATTTTCTGAAATAGAAGACCTTGGCCTTAAGGTAAATTATCTAGGCGCACCGCACTATAGGATCGTGTCAGAAGCAAAAGACTACTTTAAGGCAGAAGAAAAAGTAAAGGAGGCAGAGGAAGTACTCGGTAAATATTTCAAACAGGATGGATTTACAATTAAAAAAGAGAAAGATTAGATGGAAAAAACAAGAATCTATTATAACAAGAATGTAAAACTGCGCAACCCTATATTAATTGTAGGACTTCCAGGCATAGGTAGCGTTGGGAGTTTGGTGGCAGAGCACATAAAGAAAGAACTAGGCGCCAAAAAATTTGCAACGCTCTATTCTCCACACTTCCCTCATCAGGTGTTTATGCTGAAGAGCGGTGGCGTGCGCATGCCAAGCAACAGATTTTATTACTGGAAGAATCCTTCCAAGGCAAAGAGTGCTAGCGACCTTGTAATACTTGTAGGTGATGCGCAGGCTCTTGCGCCAGAAGGCCAATATGATATTAACGAGAGGATTGTGCGCTTCTTCAAGGCACTAAAAGGCAAGCGCATCTTCACAATAGGCGGTTCAAACACATCAAACCAGTATGTGAGCAATCCAAAGGTATTCGGCGTTACATGGAGCAAGGATCTCCGTACTGAACTCAGCAAGAATGGAGTGCTATTTGGTCAGATAACAGGCATGATATGGGGATCTGCAGGCCTGATAGTGACTTTTGCAAAGAAGTACAAGATAGATGCAGCATGCATAATGGGTGAAACTGGAATGCTTGATGTTGATGCAAACTCTGCGAAGGCGGTACTTGAAGTCGTATCAAAGATACTAAATATAAAAATAAACACAGAGAATCTCGATAAAATAAAGAAGGAAACAGAGGCTATGATTAAAGCATTCGAGGAGGCAGCCGAAGCACCAGGCCAGCAGCCAAGCAAGGAAAACTTCACTTATATTAGGTAAAATGCGGTCGTAGTCTAGTGGTAGGACACAAAAAATGTGTAAGCTTCCCAAGCTTGCGATGCGGGTCCGATTCCCGCCGGCCGCAAATTATAGCAGCAGGGCAAAGTATTATCATGCGGTGGTAGGGTGAAAATTGCAATAGTATCAGATCTTCATCTCGGCTATGAGAGATTTTTTGAGGATGCATACAATCAGGCATCCCAGGCCCTGCAAAAGGCAGCATCAATGGCAGATGCTCTCCTTATACCTGGAGATATATTTGATAACAGAACCCCAAAACCAGATGTAATTGCAGAGGCAGTAAATATATTCAGAGACCTCAGGGACATAGACTGGAAGGCAAAAGTAGTAGCGTTTGAAACTAAGAATCAAAACAGGAAGCTCTACACATCGCTTCCCATAATCGCCATACCAGGGACACACGAAAGGCGCTCCACCGCAGAAGAGGATGCGGTCGAACTTCTCAGCCTTGCTGGAATGCTAGTGAATGTTAGCGAGTCAACTGCAATAATAGAGAAGGATGGGGAGAGAATCGCTGTATCAGGTATAGGTGGCATAGCAGAAGACAAACTCATCGAGTCTTTGCATAAGATAGACCCAAAACCAGTGCCAGGGATGTTCAATATATTTATGTTCCATCAGTCTATCTTTGAGTTGATGCAGTTCAACAAAGAATTTATGAAGTTGGAAGAGCTGCCCAAAGGCTTCGACTTATATATAGATGGCCATATACACAGCAAGGTTGAGACAAAAGCACATGGAAAGCCGCTACTGATACCAGGCAGCACAGTGTTAACGCAGCTAAGGAGTGAGGAGACAGAGAAGGGCTTCTTCATATTTGACACTTCTAATGGCTCATACCAATTCATCAAAATAGACACAAGGCCCTTCTTCATAGTAGACATAGACGTAACAGGAATGAGCCCCGATGAGGTAAGCGCCAGAATAGAAAGTGAACTGCAGAAGCTTATAAAAAACAGCAAGAACCCTATAATAAAAGTTACACTGAAAGGCACAATAAAAGAGGGATTCCAGCAGTCAGACATGCAGTTCCAGGAGATTGTAAAGAATCATGCGCACGAAGCCTACATAGAAATAAGCCGCACAGGTATGGAGGACACCACACTAGTGAGAAACATAGAAGGCCTTCGTGCAGGAAGTTTTGAAAATGTTCCTGTAAAGGATCTCGGCCTGGGCATACTTCTCGAAAGCATGAAAAATAGCGGCTACAATCTGCGCATAAGCCCTACGGCGCTTTTTGAAATCCTTTCGAGTGGCGAAAAGAGTGAGACAATTAAGAAAGCGATAGCTGAGCTGCTTGGAAACTAATTCTTCCTAGAAAGATATTTTGCATACTTGAGCAGCTCTGCAAGCGACCTTGTTGCTGCTGCGGGGGAATCATAAACAGGCAGACCTGCACTCTCCATCATTGTCTTGTGCATCTGGGTATAATCAGTGCCAACGCTTATCACTATCATGGGCTTGTCAGAAACCTCCTTGTAGCTTATAACCTTCTCAGCTACAGAAGAGTCGGCACCTGGGGTCTGGAATAAAATTATCACTATCACCATATCAACATTAGGATCTTTTGTAACAAGATCCAGTGCCTTACCATACCTTTCCTCATCAGCATCTCCTGCCAGGTCTAGCGGGTTTCTTATATTAACTATTTGCGGCATAACTGCCCTGAGCTTGCTTTTGGTATCATTGCTGAAGTCACTGAGCACGAAGCCGTTTATATACACTTCGTCAGTAGTGAGGACGCCCATGCCTCCGCCATTAGTTATTATTGCGATTCTGTTGCCCTTCGGAAGAGGCTCCGAGTCAAATATCTTTGCGAAATGCAGCAGCTCACTAAGGTCTTTTGCCTGTGAAAAGCCAAACTGCCTGAATACAGCATCATACGCCTCTGAACTGCCTGCTATTGCAGCAGTGTGAGAATGTGCAGCGACACCACCCTCTGCAGTCATTCCTCCTTTTATTATCACAACCGGCTTTACTTTCGTTATCTTTTTTGCAATTTCTATGAAATCTTTGCCGCGGTTAACTCCCTCTATATACATCACAATTACTTTAGTTTCATTGTCATGCATGAGATACTCAAGTATGTCAACCTCATCTACATAGGCAGCATTGCCATAGGATATAAATTTTGATATGCCAAAGCCCTCCTTTGCTATGAGGTCAAGGACAACACTTCCAACCGCACCGCTCTGTGCAACGAAGCTCACCCCTCCTATCTTTGGTTTGCTGAGCTTGTATGTAGGTAGAAAGAGTGTATCTACTCTTGATCGCGGATCAACAACACCAAGGCAGTTTGGCCCTATCATTGCAATATTGTATTTCTTTGCAATCTTTACTATCTCTTCCTGGAGGTCTGCGTTCCCTACCTCTGCAAAGCCCCCACTCACTACAACAGCGCTCTTTACTCCTGCCTTCCCACATTCTTCTAGCACTCCTGGCACTACAGGCGCAGGCAGTGCTATTACCGCCAAATCAACGCTTTTCTTTATGTCGAGCACGCTCTTGTAGCACTTTAGCCCCATCACACTATCAGCATTTTTATTCACAGGATAGAGTCTGCCTGAATAGCCGCCGTCTATGTAATTCTGCAGTATTACATGCCCAACCTTTCCTGGCTCCCTCGAGGCACCTATTACAGCCACGCTCTTCGGCGTAAATGCATATTTGAGATTCTTCTTTGTCTGCGGCAGCAAATTCACACCCTTTTATATCTTCAAAATCCTTATATCAACTATGTCATAGCCATCCTTTCTTATTATGACAGGGTTCAGGTCTATCTCTGTAAAGTTGTTTTCGGTAATAAATTTAGACATATTAAGTAGCAGATTCTTCAGCATTCCCTGCGCCTCGCCTGAATATGTCACTATGTCTTTGGAGCGGAGCTGAGCTATCATGCTCTCCGCATCAAAGCTGCTTATAGGGCATACTCTAAGCGCAAAGTCTTTGAAAGTCTCGACATATATCCCTCCAAGCCCCAGCAGTATCATTTTGCCGAACTGCTTGTCCACATTGCTTCCTATTATTATTTCAATTCCTGGAGATGCCATTTTCTGTGCAATGATCTTATATGGCTTAAGCCCCGCCCCTTTCCTTACCAGGTCGTTGAATGCAGAGCGTATTGCAGATTCAGAATCCAAGTCAAGCTTAACAAGCCCCGCCTTGGTCTTGTGGAGTGCCTTGTCTGATATGAGCTTAAGCACTATCTTATCTCCACCGGCAAAGCTTACTGCCTCATCATAGCTTTCAACATATTTGCTATCGATGCTCTTTATGCCGTACTTTTTAAGCATCTGTGCAGCCTCAATGTAGTCAACCAGAGCCATGCAAGCACTATATTATATGTTTATAAAAGAGCACTAGCAGCAGTATTATCAATAGCACAGCAACAACAGCAATCTGAATAACAGTGCTATTCTTATGTGCCTTTGGCAGGCTCTGCAGTTCCTGTGCCATTTCCTGCACCTGCTTTGCTTCACCCTGTACAGTTGCCTTAGTTTGGGCAGCATTTTGCTGCTGCATCTGTTGCGCCTGCTGTGCAGGTGCTGTGCTTTTCGCCTGGAGGAATCCCTTCTCTGTGAGCATCAGCTCCACTGTGCCATTTCTGAGCAGTGAGCTAACATATTCTTGTTTAGTAAGCTTGTATAGCCTCATTGCAAGGTCTTTCGGCCTTAGATTAAGTGCAGTCGCGAGCTCGTTCGGGAGCCTTTTCCCTCCTGAAAGCTGTGCTATTATCTCACTGTCAAGATTGTCGAAAGGCTCTGTGCTTTTTGCATTCGCTTCGTTTATCAAGTTCTTCCCAGCATCAGTTATTACAATTCCGTTTGGACCTGGGTAGTTGGCAGTGAAATCAATAAGCCCCTTCTGCTTTAGAGAACCAGCAATATTGGAGGCATCGAAAAAGCTTGCATTTATTGCGCTGCCAAGCTTCTCAAGCACCATGTCAGGGCCTATCTTGAGCAGGCACTCAAGGTCCAAAAAGTTTACTTCTTCGGCAGCCATAAAATCAATAGATATGAGAAAGAAATAATTATAAAGTTTCTTTGCTTATGTTTAATTCGTTATTGCAGCAATCAGATGATATATTGGAAATACATTTCCTTGGCGGCGCCAGCGAGGTTGGAAGATCAGCTATTTTTCTAAAAGGAGAGGAAAACATACTGCTTGATTATGGCATTAAGATAGACGGCACTGTGGAAACACCAATGCAGGCGAAAGGCGTTAATGCATTTGTCCTTAGTCATGCGCATCTAGACCACAGCGGCTTTGCACCAGCACTCTATTTCGGTGCACCGCCCATAACATTAGGCACAGCGCCTACACTAGAACTAAGCAGCCTTCTGATTGAAGATTCTATGAAGCTTGCAGTGCGCAGGAACCAGAAGCAGCACTTCTACAAGAAGCAGTTCGAATCTTTTAAAAGAAACTACAATGCGCAGCCATATGGCTCTCCAACAAGTGTTGGCAAATACACTATTACACTGCATGATGCAGGGCATATAACAGGGAGCGCACTTACTTTGATAGAGAACAAGCATACTGAAAGAAGGCTGCTTTACACCGGCGACTTCAAGCTTGCGCCGCAGATACTGCAGAGCAGTGCCGAAATAATAAAATCAGACATACTAATAACAGAGTCAACATATGCTACAAGGGAACACCCGAACAGAGAGCATCTGATAAAAACTTTTATAGAAGACATAAAGAGCGTTTTGGACAATGGTGGCACAGCACTGGTGCCTGCATTTGCAGTGGGCAGATCACAAGAAATACTTGCAATGCTCTACAAGCACGGCTTGATAGAATATACATACCTTGATGGCATGGCCCAGAAAGCAACAGAAATAGTGCTTAACTACCCAAACTTCACCAGGCACAAGGACTTGCTTCTCAGCGCCTTAAAGAACGCCAGATGGGTTGAGAACAGGCCACAAAGAAAAAGCATACTTAAGAATCCTTCGATAATTGTTACCACTGCAGGTATGCTCAATGGGGGCCCCGCAGTCTCTTATATAACAATGCTGAACCAGAACTCTAAAATATTCCTAACAGGCTATCAGATACCAGGCACAAACGGCAGGCTTCTTCTTGACGGAAAGCCAATAGTTATAGACAACAAGAGGTATAAGATAAAAAATCCCGTTGCTTTCTATGACTTTTCAGCCCATGCAGGAAAGGAGGATCTGTATTCATACATAAAGAAGAGCAATCCTGAAACTGTAATATGCGTGCACGGCGATGCAGAAAATACAGCGAGCCTTGCATCCTCCCTTGAGCTTGAGGGCTACAAGGCATTCGCACCAAAAGTAGGAGAAACAATAAAAGTGGATTTGTAGCTACGCTTCTGCATCAGGGTCTTCTGCATCTGACTCTTCACCCTCTGTGTCACCTAGCTCGTCAGATTTTCCAGACCTCTCTATAACTTCCAGCTTGCCAAATTTGCCTGCAGAAATCTGTGGAGTTCCTCTAAACTCGCTTACATACCCGTTAGTTATCCTTATCTTGTCCCCTACGCTGACAAGGTCAATATCGTTGCCCCACAGCGACATCACGATGCTTCCAGTGTCATCCTTGAGCGTTATGTTTGCAACATTGAGCCTCTTGCCATATTTGGTAACGACCTCTCTTGGGTCATCCTTCTCTACAACACGTGCCTCTAATGTCACGTTTCTTGCACCTGCTTTGAGTTCGCTGATGTTCATCAAATCACCATTTCAAGTTAAGCATAAGTATAATTAACTATAATAATTTATCCTTGCTCTGAATAGGTAGGATCCTGACATTTACATTTCATCACCCTAGTAAAATCAATAAAATTATATCACATACCTTATGAGATATGCGATAAGGCATGAAAATACGTATATTGTGACCTTCTTTATTCCTACAAACCTGTTTCTTGCAAGTCCAAACATCTCCTTCAACCTTGC
>OGCG01000311.1_pt1 | contig 32001 bp, 27 predicted proteins | sample 1570061 | NCBI WGS metagenome assembly OGCG01 (sample SAMN06268698, study PRJEB24515) | hot springs metagenome | isolation source: Joseph's Coat, Yellowstone National Park, Washington, USA | place: USA:Joseph's Coat, Yellowstone National Park, Washington, USA
GAACCCAGTGGCTCTTTTCAAGTGCTCCCGGCGCATAAACCTGAGAGGACCTGTATAAGTGCAAGTTTTGAGTTAAGCTCATGGAGCAGATAGCCTTGGAACAAGCGTGGCTGGAGTACAAGGATCTGGTCAAGCAGGGGGGGAATGCCACACAACTTTACCGGGAGCGGGTCTGGCCCTTGCTCCTCGAGCTGTGGCGCTCAGCACCTCCAGTCTATCCGGCGGTTCAGCCGTATAAGATCTCCATCCATAACTTAGGGACCAGTCCGGAAGCTACGGTCTTGGCGATACTGGGCACCCAAGCGGAAGAGGTCTACCTCCTGCACACCGAAGAGAGCCAGCGGTACCTCGAGTGGATCAGAGAGCAGTCTGGAAAGCTCGTCTACCCCATCCAGGTCGGTAAGAGCGATGTCAAGACGATCTATCAGCAGGTCACCCAGCTGGTCCGAAGGTTTCCGCAAGAGCGGGTTGCTTTGGACGTGACGAGCGGGACGAAGGCCATGAGCGCGGGTTTGGCGGCAGCCGGCTTCTTCCTTAGGCGCTTCTTCGACGGGATCAGGGTCGTCTACGTGGACAACGAGGACTACGACCAGGAGGTCCGCCGCCCGCGGGCGGGCTCTGAGCGCCTCGTCGTGCTGCCAAGTCCCCATGAGCTCTTGGGGGAGATCGATAGCTTTTTTGCCTTGGAGTACTACCGGAAGCGGGACTTCGCTCAGGCCCAGGCCTACTTCGCTGAGGCGCGGCGGAAGACTCAGGAGACCCGCTTCGATCTTTACAGCCAGCTGGCCCAGGCCTATCACGGTTGGTACAGCTTAGACTTCAAGGAAGCCTCTGATCAGCTTCGGAAGCTTTTGAGTAACCTCGCCAATGAGGCTTGGGTCGCTCATCCGCTCAATCACTGGCGGCCTCAGTTGCAGGCGCAGCAGCAGTTGCTGGAAGCTGCTGACCGCCTTGTGAAGCAGGAAGACTATCGCGAGCAAAAGGGTGCTTGGGCGCTGGTGAGCACCTTGCAGAGGCTCTCCGAAGAAGAGCGGCGGCCGGTGCTCAAAGCGCTCTATGCCTATCGAGCTCTGGAGCTCTTGTTGCAAGAGCGCCTGGCCCGTTTGGGGCGCAGCGCAGAAGCCCCTCATCTCAGTGAGCAAGAGCAAGGGCGGCTTCGAGAAGAGCTATCCCGGATCCTGGGCGTTGCTTTAGATCAGGTGCGTCTTTCCCCGAAGCTCGGCCTCTTGGACCTGGTTGCCCTGCTCCGGGTGCTGGAAGACCCCATCTTGCTCAAAAAGCCCCTTCCAGAGCTTCAAGGGCTCAAAGGGGTGCTGCAGGCTCGAAACCAAGCCATGTTGATCCACGGCTTCGAGGTGCCGTCCGAGAAAGAGATCGAGGGTGTGCGAAAGATGCTCAAAGAGCTGCTGAGCGACCTTGGACGCAGCTTGGGGATGAGCCTGTCGTTGGAGCCGATTCCTCTGGAGAAGCTTTAAAAGGGGGGAGCGTGGCTCCCCCCTTTGGGGTATCGAAGCTTAAGAGAGCTCCTGGACGTAGGTCTTGACCTCTTCCGGATCGAGGCGGAACTCGGTGGCAAGCCAGAGGATGACGAGGCTGAAGATGATGACGATCGGGAAGCTAGCCCCCAGGTGGAAGAGGCCGGTGCCGCCAAAGCTCTTGGGTCCGAGATAGGAGATCAGGGCCAGACCGACGAGATAGGGCCAGAGCCAGATGCTGGATCTGAAGTTCAGGTTCGGCTTGGGCTCAGGCATTGCGAGGTAGGAGATCGCGAAGATGACCAGGCCGACGAGAATGGCCAAAAAGAGCTTCTCGTCGGTTCCCCAGCCGGTCCAGAGGACGATGAAGTTGGCGATGATGAAGGCGATGGAAGCCCAGAGCCCGCCCCAGCCGAGCTGATAGGGGCGCTCCTGGTCGGGGAGTTGCCGCCTGAGAGCGAGGAAGCTCACCGGGCCTGCCCCATAGGAGAGCACGGTCGCCGAGCTGATGAAGCCGACTAAGGTCTGCCAGCCGGGGAAAGGGAGAAAGACCAGAAGGCCGACGATGAATGTACTCCAGATTCCCCAGACCGGCACTTTGGCCTGGTTGAGGGCAGCGAAGAAACGGGGGATATAGCCGTTTTTGGCCAGCGCGTAGGTCAGTCGGGCCGTGGAGCCGGCGTAGATGAGGCCGGTGCCGGCAGGGGAGACAATCGCGTCGATGTAGAGCAAGAAGGCGAGCCAGCTTAGCCCCAGAGCGCTGGCCAGGCCGGCGAAGGGTCCGAACGAGCCGGTGAAGCTGATCTTGCTCCACCCGTGGGCCAGATCCTGGGGGCGCAGGGCCCCTAAGAAGGCCAGTTGGAGGAAGAAGTAGACCACGATGCCAATCAGGACCGAGCCGACCACGGCGAGGGGGACGTTGCGCTGAGGGTTGATGGTCTCTCCCGCGAGCTCGACTGCCTGGCGGAAGCCCAGATAGCTGAAGATGATCCCCGAGGTGGAGACCGCCGAGAGCACCCCGCTCCAGCCGAGGGGCATGAATCCGCCCGCCGCGCTCAGGTTGCTCGAGTGAAAGCCGACCAGGAGGAGGACCAAGAAGGTGAGGGTGGGGATGATCAGCTTCCACCAGGTGATCGTGCTGTTCGTCAGGCTCAGCGAGCGAACCCCGATCAAGTTGATGGCCGAGAAGATCAGAAGGAGGACGGCGGCCACCACGTAGCCAATCGGTGTGAGGACCACCGTGCCGCTCACCGAATGGGTGAGCTGGGGAATGTAGTTGGTGGCGTATTGGAGCGTCGCCTCAACCTCAATGGGCGCGACCGTGACGTAGGCGATCCAGGCGATCCAGCCGGTCACGAAGCTCGCGAGGCTTCCGTGCGAGTAGTGGGGGTAGCGGGCGATCCCTCCTGCGACCGGGAACATCGCCCCGAGCTCAGCGTAGACCAGGGCGATGAGAAGGACAGCGATGCCGCCGATGATCCAGGAGACGAGAGCCGCAGGCCCCGCTGCCTGTGCGGCGTAGAGGGCTCCGAAGAGCCAGCCCGAGCCGATGATGCCGCCTAGGGAAGCGAACAGGAGGCCAACAGGGCCGACGGCGCGTTTTAGGGAAGACGTCTCTGCTTGTTGCATAATCCTCCTTTTTTCACCGCTCTTTCATCTTCGCCCATAGTCTAGGAGAAATCATAGACGATGTCAACCGAGGCGCTAGGATGCTGCAAATTGTTGCGTTTTGCTTGAGAGGCCTCTGAGCGGTTCGTGAGGAGCAAAGTGGGCCTGGGGCGTAGAATGAGGTTGTGGTGACGCGCATTGCTCCAAGTCCGACCGGAGATCCTCATCTCGGTACGGCGTATCAAGCTCTCTTCAACTATGTATGGGCCCGCAAGCATGGCGGCCGCTTCATCGTGCGCATCGAGGATACCGATCGGAAGCGCTATAGCGCTGAAGCGGAGGCTCGCATCTTGGCAGCCCTTCGCTGGCTTGGTTTGACCTACGACGAGGGCCCCGACATCGGGGGGCCTCATGCCCCATACCGCCAATCCGAGCGGCTTCCCGTCTACCGGCAGATGGCCGAAGAGCTCGTCGCTCGCGGGTGGGCGTATCGGGCCTTCGAGACCCCCGAGGAGCTCGAGGCGATCCGCCAGGAGCTCCTTCGCCAGGGAATTCGGCGGGGCTACGATGGTCGGGCTCGCGCCCTTTCCCCCGAGGAGTCGGCCCAAAGAGCCCAGCGAGAGCCCTATGTCATCCGCCTCAAGGTTCCCCGCGAGGGGGAGACCGTTCTCAAGGATGAGCTCAGGGGATTCATCCGCTTTGCGAACCGTGAGCTCGAGGACGCTGTGCTGCTCAAATCCGACGGCTTTCCCACCTATCACCTCGGGGTCGTGGTGGACGACCACCTCTTTGGAGTCACCGACGTGATCCGGGGGGAGGAGTGGATCGCCTCGGCGGCCTTCCACGTCCTCCTCTACGAAGCGTTCGGCTGGCCGCAGCCGCGCTGGTACCACACGCCCTTGCTCCTCAACCCCGATCGGAGCAAGCTCTCCAAGCGCAAGGGGAATACCTCCATCGAGTGGTATCGGGATCAGGGGATCCTGCCCGAGGCCCTTCGTAACTATCTGGGCCTGATGGGCTGGAGCATGCCGGATGGCCGGGAGATCTTCAGCCTGGAGGAGATGATCGAGCACTTTAGCTGGAACCGGGTAAGCCTGGGTGGATCCATCTTCTCCTGGGAGAAGCTTCGCTGGCTCAACGGGAAGTACATCCGCGAGGTCCTCTCCCTCGAAGACCTCGCTCAGAGGGTCCGGCCTTTTTTGGAGCGGGAGGGCCTTGATCCGGGGAGCGAGACCTACCTCAAGCAGGTGGTGGAGGCGATGCGAGCTCGCTTCGAGACCCTGGCGGAGTTTTGCCAAAAGGCCCGCTACTTCTTTAGCGAAGACTACCCCTGGCAGGAGCGAGCTCGGGCCAAGCTCGAGGAGGGAGCCGATCTGCTCGTCGAGGTGCGGGCTCGCCTCGCCCAGCTTCCTTCGATGGATCCCGAGCACACTGAGCCTCTGCTCCGTGGGTTGGCCGAAGAGCGCCAGCTCAAAGCGGGAGCGGTGCTCCAACCGCTCCGCGCAGCCCTGACCGGAAGCCTCGAGACGCCGGGGATCTTCGAGATCCTCTATCTCTTAGGACGTGAGCGGGTGCTCCAGAGGATCGATCGCGCGCTGGCGAGCTTGGGAGTGCGATGAGTTGGTTTGATCGGCTCAAAACTGGTCTAGGTAAGGCGCGGGAGGGCTTGAGTCGGGCCGTTCCCTGGGGTGCGCGCAAGGACGAGCTCTTAGAAGAGCTGGAACTCGCTCTCATTGCGGCGGACGTTGGGGTCGAGGCGAGTCGGGAGATCCTGGAGGAGGTCCGCAAGGCTGAGGGCGATCCGCGCGAAGCGCTCAAGCAGGCCCTGGTCCTCCAACTCGAGCCTGATCCTCAGCGGGCCCGCTTGAGGCGCCTCGGCTTTCGCCCTGATGCCCGCAGGAGGGTGGTTGAGCCTAAGGGCCACGTCATCTTGATGGTGGGGGTCAACGGGGTGGGAAAGACGACTACGGTGGCCAAACTAGGGGCCTACTATCGAGGTCACGGGAAGCGCGTCCTTCTGTGTGCGGGAGACACCTTTCGGGCCGCAGGGGGAAGTCAGCTCGGCCTATGGGGGGAGCGCCTTGGGCTTCCCGTCATCCAGGGCGAGGAGGGGTCCGATCCCGCAGCGCTGGCCTTCGATGCGGCGGCTTCCCGCCGGGCCCGGGGGTATGACCTCCTCCTCGTGGATACCGCCGGTCGCCTCCACACCAAGCACAACCTGATGGAGGAGCTGGCCAAGGTGAAGCGCTCGATCGGCAAAGCCGACCCGGGGGAGCCCCAGGAGGTCTGGCTGGTCTTGGATGCGGTCACCGGCCAGAATGGCCTGGAGCAGGCCAAGCGCTTCGACCAGGCGGTTGGCCTCACCGGGGTCGTGGTGACCAAGCTCGATGGAACCGCCAAGGCAGGCGTGCTGGTGCCTATCGTGCGCACCCTTAAGGTGCCCATCAAGTTCATCGGGGTGGGAGAAGGGGCGGAGGACCTCCAACCCTTCGATGCGGCGGAGTTTGTCGAGGCCCTGCTCGCCTGAGCGAGAAGGCTCAGGGTCCCCTAAAGTGACTTCTCAGGAGCGGAGCTTAAAGTAGGGTCTATGAAGCTCTCTCCTGCCGCGAAGATTCGCCGAAATACCCTTCTCTTGGCAGCTGCCTGGATGGTCTCGATCGTCGCCACCTTGGGGAGCCTCTACTACTCACAGATTCGCCATTTCATTCCCTGCGAGCTCTGCTGGTTCCAGCGGATCTGCATGTACCCTCAGGTCCTCCTCCTCGGGATTGCCCTCTGGCATGGCGACTTTAAGATCCGCCGCTACCTCATCCCGCTCTCGGTCGTGGGGGGGCTCTTCAGCATCTACCATCTTCTTCTGGAGCGCTTTCCCTCGATCTTCGTCTTCAGCTGTGATCCCACTGCTCCTTGCAGCGCGGAGTGGATCCCGAGCTTCCCGATTCCCCTTCAGGCGCTCATCGCCTTCAGCTTGATCACCCTCTCCTTGGCCCTCATCCGCCCTGATTGAGGCGAGCTCGGTCGATCATCTGGTAGAGCCGCTCCCGGCTGAGGGGCAGCTTTCCTTCGAGGAGGAGGCCGCGTTCGGCATCCCAGGTCGCTTCCCACTCGGTATGGGCTCCGGGGACCCGGAAGGCGATCCGCTTGAGCTCGGCGTGGCGCGGAGAGATTTCGGCCAGGAAGAGGGGCTCTCCTCGGGAGTCGGAGATCGAAGCGGCCATGATCGTGGTGGGTAGGTCGTAGGGCCGCTCCATCCGGTAGATGAAATCAGGGAAGTCCGACTCCTTCTCGAAACGAACCCCATGCTCCTGGGCATATGCCCTCATCCAGCTGAGGATCTCGACCCAAGCTTGGTAGATTTGCTCTTCGTGGGCCACGTCGGTCATACTTAGAGTCTAAGGTTAGGCGCGATGAGGATGGAAGAGCTCGTCCCCCTGCCGGAGCAGCCGGGAGTCTACCTCTGGCGGCAGGCCGAGGAGGTCATCTATGTCGGCAAGGCGAAAAACCTCAAGGCCCGGGTGACCAGCTACTTTCACAGCGGGGGAAAATCGGAGCGGATCGCCCGCGAGGCGACATCGCTGGAGTACATCGCGGTCCGGGATGAGGTCGAGGCCTTGCTCCTCGAGGCCAATCTCATCAAGGAGTACCGTCCCCGCTACAACGTCTTGCTCAAGGACGATAAGCAGTATCCCTTTCTCAAGCTCACCCACGAGCCCTTCCCGATGCTTATGGTCGTGCGGAGGGTCCAGGACGATGGGGCCCGCTATTGGGGACCCTTCCCGGAAAGCGGCGCGCTCAGGCGGATCCAGCGCCTGATCGAGCGGATCTTCCCGTTGCGCAAGAACTCGGGCTTCCCTATGAGGAAGCGCCGCTATCCTTGCCTCAACTACTCTATGGGGCGCTGCCTGGCTCCCTGTGTGGGCAAGGCCGACCCTGAGCGCTATGGAGAGGTGGTTCGGCAGGTCGAAGACCTCCTCGACGGCAAGGTGGAGGCAGTGCTGGGGCGTCTTGACCTCCAGATGCGGGAGGCTGCCCGGGCACAGGATTTCGAACGGGCTGCTGAGCTGCGCGACCAGATCGAGGCGCTGAAGGCTTTCTTCGGGACCCAGCAGCAAGCCTATGATCCTTCGCTCGGCAATCTCGACTTTGTGGGCTTGGCCCGAGCGGGAGGGCATGCGTGCTTGCAGATCTATCAGATGCGCGAAGGGAAGATCTTGGGCCGGGTGAGCCGGCTCCTCTCAGAGGTGGAAGAAGCCTCGGATGAAGAGTTGCTCCGCAGCTTCCTCCAGGAGTACTACCTGAAAGCCACTCCGCTACCCCCTCGGATTCTCCTTCCCTTCCCCTTGGAGGAGTCTGAGTTTTTGGAAGCCTACTGGGCCGCCAAAGGGCTCAAAGCCCACTTTCAGGTCCCTCAGCGGGGTGAGCGCCGAAGGCTCCTCGAGTTGGCCCAGAAGAACAGCCAACTGGCCTTGGAAAGCGAGCTTCGCTTGTTGGAGCGCAGGGGAGATCACCCGGGGCTCAAGGCCCTCGCCGAGCTCCTCAGGCTCTCTCAGCGCCCCTTCCGCATCGAAGGATTCGACATCTCGAACTTGATGGGCGAGGCGGTGGTGGGCTCGATCGCGGTCTTTGAAGGGGGCAAGCCGCTCAGAGCTCAGTACCGCAGGATGCGCCTCAAGGGCTTTGAGGCGCCCGATGACTACGCTGCGATGGAGCAGACCCTCTACCGGCGCTTCACAGGCTCGTTGGCCCAGCAACTCCCCCTACCCGACCTGATCCTCATCGATGGAGGCTTGGGTCAACTGCGGGCAGCTCAGCGGGGCCTGGAGCGGGCCGGACTCGAGATCCCCGCTGTTGCGTTGGCCAAGCGGGAGGAGATCCTGATCCTCTCAGATGGCCATGAGCTCCGCCTTCCTCTTACCCATCCAGCGCTTCAGCTCCTCATCTATTTGAGGGATGAGACCCACCGCAATGGCCTTCTCTACAACCGCAAACTCCGCAGCGCTCAGAGTTTAAAGAGCCTGCTCGATGGGATCCCGGGGATCGGGGCGCGGCGCAAAGCAATGCTTCTCGAGCACTTTTCGAGCCTTTCAGAGCTGCGAGAAGCTCCGATTGAAGAGCTCGCTCGGCTGCCCGGAATGGATTTGCGCAGTGCTCGGGCGCTCCATGAGCACCTCCAAGACTCATCGATCTCATCGTCGCTTCCTTGACGATGGGCAGATGTTTCGCCGCTTATTGCCTTTGACTCTGCTTCTGGGCGGGCTCGCCTCGGCTCAGACGGTTGTCTTCGCCCTTCCTCCCGCTCAGAACATCTCCTACTTCTTTCCGATCACCCCTTCGCGGGTCTATACCTCCGTGAACATCCACTACGCTCAGGCGATTCTGTATAAACCGCTCATCACCGTCAACGCCGAGCACGTGGTGAGCTACCGCCGTTCCATTGCCCGCTCGATCACCACTCAGGATGGGCGCACCTACCTCATCGAGCTCAACCCAAAATGGCACTGGTCGGATGGAACCCCGGTGACCGCTGAGGATCTCGCCTTTGACCTCGAGCTTCTGACCAGCATCACCCCTCAGCAAGCCGCCCTCTTTGGCGCTTATGGCGGTGGAGGAATTCCCCAGGAAATCGATAAGGTCGAGGTCTTAGGTCCCTATCGCCTCCGCCTTGTCCTCAAGCATCGGGTCAGCCCAACCTGGTTCATCCTGAACGGCCTCGGTCTGCTCACTCCTCTTCCCAAGCAGGCCTGGGATCGTTATCCTGGGGATCCCGCAAAGACCCTGGCCTATTTAGAGGCGCGTGGGGGTGATCCCAGCTTTATCGAAGCTAGCCCTGTGGATGGTCCTTTCCAGCTTGCTCAGGCGATCCGGAACCAGCAGTTCGTCTTCACGGCCAATCCTCACTATGACGGCCATCGGCCTGCCTACCGTGAGCTCATCATGCGCTACTTCACCACCACGGACGCGGAGTTCAACGCTCTGCGGGCAGGTGAGGTGCAGGTGGGCTATCTGCCAATTCACCTTTTAGCCGATCGGGAGATCCCAGGCTATCGCTTCATCTCCCAGGCACCTTGGGCGTTTTACTTCCTCTTTATCAACTACAATCGTCCGGGGACCCCACTGAAGAGCCTGGCAGTCCGGCAGGCGTTGGAGATGGCCATCGATCAGCCGGGCATCGTGAGCAAGCTCTTTCACGGCCAGGGGGTCGAGGCCTACGGGCCGGTCCCTTATGTTCCTCCGACCTATCTCTCGCCGTACTTGAAGGCTGAGGTTCCCTATCCCTATGATCCTGCGCAGGGCCGTAAGCTCCTCGAGGCTCATGGTTGGAAGCTCGTGGATGGGGTCTTCCAAAAAGGTGCTCAGCGCCTGAGCTTCCGGCTGATCTATCCCATCGGGAGCGTGGTGAGCCAGCAAGAAGTGGAGCTGATCGTTGAGGCAGCAGCCCAAGAGGGGATTCAGATCTCACTGAGCGGTGAGCCGATTGGAACCTTACTCGGCCAGATTGGTAGCCCTCAAGGTCCAGATCTGGCAGGGCCTGTTTTTTGGACCTACGGTAACGATCCTTATCCCAGCAACTACACGCTCTTCCATAGCGGCAACCGCTATGGCTATCGCAGTGCCCAGATGGACATCGATACGCCTCTCACCCACGCTTATCTGGGAGGGTCGGCGACTTCGCTCAGGGCCCTCTACCGCTATGAAGACTTTGCCGCCCGCGACCTTCCCCTCCTCTTCTTGCCCGAGGAAAATTCGCTCTTTGAGGTTGCCCAGAACCTCAAAGGGCTCTCGGGCCATCTTTATATCGCCCAGTTCGCCCCTCAGTACTGGCACTACTAACGACGTTGAACAAAGCCCCGGAGAAGCTCTCCGGGGCTTTGTTTTGGTGCCGGGAGGGGGACTTGAACCCCCACGCCCGTGAAGGCATACGACCCTGAATCGTACGCGTCTACCAATTCCGCCATCCCGGCAGGGTTCCCGGGAAGATCTCCCTGGCTCGAAGATTGTATCACAACTTGGCTGGCTGTGTCATTCGCCTGTACTTTTGGGAAACCGACTCCGCCTGTCGTTGAGCCAGGAACTCCAGGGAAGCCAAGCCCCTCGTGGGGTCTTCGGTCGTTGGAGTGCGCCAGGTTGTCTTCTTTCTTGGAGGGCTACAGCGAAACGGTCTCGCAAAAAGCAGGATGGGCTAGGAGGTGCAGCCAAGGTGTCCGAGCACCTCTCCGATCTTGGGGTTGCTCCACGGATCGGGCCCTCGCGACGGAGAGTCACACAGCCACTGAAGCTTGGGTCACCGGCGGTTTCGTCAGTAGATGGGAAGCCCCTGAGGGATCGGCCAGATGGCGAGGCCATATGGGTCGCTGAGGCTACTATTTGTGACGGTGAGCGAGGGCGTCGACGTTGTCGAGAAAGGAGGTGTGAACTCCTGGATCTGGCTGCTCCCACTCGAACTACCTGAGACCCAGAGGTTCCCCGAAGCGTCGAAGGCAAGGCCGGAAGGATTGGAGACTGAGAAGAGCTGGATAAAGGGGTTGGTGCCGTTCGTCGGGGGTGGGGTTCCCGCTGGGAGCTCCTCTAACGTAGTGGTCCCCGACTGGATGAAGCTATAGAGGTTTCCTTTCGCATCGAAGGCGAGGGAACCGAAGTACGTGCTATTCGGGAGCACATAGGTCTTGGACTGGGTGAATGAGGAAGAGGCCGTATACTCCAGGATCTCGGCAGAGCTCCCCACCCCGGTGACCCAAAGGTTTCCCTCTTGGTCGAAGGCGAGGCCAAGGGGAAGGCCCCCCGGGCTCAGGGTACTTCCGGGAGTAAGCCCGCTCGCGGAGACGCGATACTCCTGGATCGTGCCAGCCCCCCCACTGCAGCTTCTTTCCCCTACCCAGAGATTCCCGCTAGCGTCGAAAGCGAGGGCGCTTGCGGAGCCGCTCAGGCTGAAGGTTGTGGGGCCTTCGTTTGAGGCGAAGGGAGGTTTGAACTCCTCGAGGCCGCTGCACTCCGCAGCCACCCAGAGGTTTCCTTGCTCATCGAAGGCGAGTGCGGTGGGAGGCGTTGTTGAGCCCGTCTTCAGGGTGACCACCGGAGTCGAGCTCTTCGTGATCCCGCTCAGGTTGTAAATCGCCACGGTGCTGTTCCCGTAGTTCGCCACCGCCAGGATCGGGAGGCTCACCTCCTGGGTCAAGGTGAGGGTTTTGAATGCGGCTCCCGCGGTGAGGATGAGGGTATAGGTGATGGGAGACCCTCCGATCTGATCGAGGGAGGGAACGCCGATCGTCGCTGAGGTCCCCTTGAGCTGGACTGGCCCGCTGTAGGGAACTCCGTTCACCGTAATCCCTGACGAGGGGTTGATGAGGAGGAGATAGGGGGGCTCCCCCCACTCCAGGAGAGGGTGACCTGGCCTCCTTGAGGGCCCAGGGTGGTGCTCGAAGCAGAGAGAGAGCTGAGCGGTGACGTGGATTGGCTGCAGCCGGCAAGGAGGAGAGCGAGAAGGCCGAGCGAGCGGAGCTTCATCTGCACCTCCTTGAACTCCAAAGAGCCCATGCGGATCAGGTTGAGGAGTTCATGAGTAAGGTAGCATATCAATGCACATTGAGCAACACGACGCCCGAGTTCGGGCCGAGGAGTCGCAGGTCTCGCGATTCTTGGAAGCGGGCTCTCACCTCACTCGAGGGAGTTCCCGAATGTTCCTGGTCGTCGTGGACCAAACACCCACCCGAGGTCTCCTAGGCTGTCCTTTGAGGCAAGCCTCTGCTTCTTGCTTGAGTTGAGCCATCCGGCGGTGTGGCCCGTCACAATCCAGAGCGAACTTTTGAAGCCTGGCTTGGGGTGAGCTGAAGCCCAGGTCTAGGGTCTCATGCGTGTTTGCCTAGGTGCTCTTGAAAAGCTGCAAGGGCTTTGTGTATCTCCTCCTCCTCACCTTCAAGCTCGACGAGGAGCTCGCTGCCCGCCGGGGCCCCGAGTCCGAGGAGCTGAATCACGCTGCGCGGATCTGCGCTTCGACTGCCGTAGCGGACCTGGACTCGCACCTTGAGAGGGGCTAAGGCCTGGGCAAGGGCAGCGGCCGGCCGGGCGTGAATGCCCAAAGGGTCTTGGACGACAATCTTCTCAATCATCGGTTCGCCTCGATGAGATGGACGAGGGGGCTAATGGTCTCGCGCTGCTCGGGAGAGAGGTGGGTGGTGATCCAAAGGTCAACCTCGCTCAGCCCCAGCACCCGATGGGGAAAGAGGATGCCCAGTCTGCGCGCGGGAGAGACCACCACTTTATGCAAGGCGTGGTTGAGGAGCTCGCGCTCGAACTGAGCGATGGCAGCGCTAGCGGACGAGATCCCGGCCCGCACCTCGAGGCCCTCGACCTCGACGAAGGCCTGATTGGTGACCAGGAGCTTAAGGTCACCAGTGCTGGAGGGCAGGGGCAGCGTATAGCTGCCTCTGTGCAGCCTTCCGCCAAGCAGGAGAATCTCCACGCTAGGACTCTGGCGGAGCAAGTGGGCAGCTTCGAGGTGGTTGGTGATGAAGAGGAGGCGCAGAGGAGCCTCAAGCAGCCTGCGGGCGACCAAAGGAGCCAAGGTCTCACCCGCGACCGCCACGGTGTCGCCTGGGTGAAGGTGTCGGTAGACCTCCTCGGCAAGCGCGAGATCCTCGGAGGTGGCCTGGGGGATCTCGGGCTGTTGGACGACGGCTCCTCCGTGAACCCTTCGGAGAAGGCCCGCTCGCTGCAGAAGGGCGAGGTCCCTGCGGGCTGTCGCGGGGCTTACCCCGAGGCCGCGGGTGATCTCGGCGATCGAGATGCGCCCCCGCTCCTCGAGGTGCTGAAGGATCCAGCTCTGTCGCTCTGCAGCCAGCATAGCCTAAGCTTGCACGATTTTGATTGATTGTCAAGAGAAAGCAAACCGAGTACATAAGGGAATAAACCGACTTTTATGGCTTATTACCTATTGGTCCAATGGGAATTTCATGATCAATTGTTGATGCTTTTTGAGAGATTGACAGGATTCGATCAGCTCACTATGCTGGGCTTACCAGCTCAGGAGGTCGGCGTGCGCATCAGCGGTCGGACAGTGGTTCCAGGTGTCGCTCAGGGTCCCCTTTGGTCTCCTCCCACTCCAGTGCTCTCGAAGGGAAGCTGGGAGGATGTCCTGCGGGCACGGGCTCGCTTCACCCAGGAGCTCAGCGACCTGGATCCGGCTCTGGCCACCGCTCACCGGGCCCTGGCGGAAGACGCCGCATGGGAGCCAGAAGTGCGCCGCCGCTTGGAGGAGGGTCAGCCCCTGGGTCAGGCTCTGGTGGAGGCCGCCGAGGCGCTGGCTGCTCCGCTGCGCGCTGTGGAGGATGCTTATTTGCGAGAGCGGGCGCAAGATCTCATTCAGATCGGCCACCAGCTGGCCCGCTTGGCAGCGGGAGAAGAGGTGCTGCCTCCAGAAGGAGCGCTGCTCTGCGCAGCTTCGGTGAGCCCAGCGGAGCTATTGCGCTGGCATCGCCGTCTGGGCGGTCTTTTGCTGTGCGGGGTTTCTCCCACTGCCCATCTTGCCATCGTGGCCCGCGGCCTGGGCCTCCCGGCCTTGGCCCTGGGGCGTGAGCTCCTAAACTGGCTCGGCCATCTGGCCCTGCTGGAAGCCACCATGGGTTGGGTTGAGGTGGATCCTAGCCCGGAGCTTCTCCAGGCTCACCCCGCCGAGCGCATCCGCTTGGAGCCGGATCCTGAGCCTCTCGATCGCGTGAAAGTACTGGCCAACCTCAATCGGCCCGAAGAAGCCCTCTGGGCCCGCGAGATGGGAGCCGATGGGGTCGGTCTGCTGCGCACCGAATTCCTCTACACGGGGAGGAGTGAGCCTCCCAGCCTGGAGCTGGAGCGGGCCAGCTACCAGATGGTAGCACAGGCGCTGGCCGGTAAGCCCATCGTCGTCCGTACCCTGGATGTCGGCGGGGATAAGTCGGTTCCGTACCTGAGCCAAGAAGGTCAGGACCAGGGGATGCTGGGGATTCGAGGCCTGCGCCTGAGCCTTCGCCACCCCGAGCTCTTCCGCCGCCACCTGCAGGCAATCTTGGAAGGATTTTCGGGCAGCCAGCTTTGGCTCATGTTTCCCATGGTGAGCCGGCCAGAAGAATTTGCCCAAGCTGTCGAGCTTCTTCGTTCGCTTCACCAGCCTCTGCCCCGTCTGGGCCTCATGCTGGAGGTCCCGGCAGCAGCTTACGACCTCGATGGATTTGCTCGCATGGGGGCGAGCTTCATCAGTTTGGGAACCAACGACTTGCTGCAGTATTTCTTCGCGGCTAGCCGGCTGGAGCCTGAGCTGAGCGACCTCCAGGACCCTGCCGCGCCAGCATTTCAGGAGTTTCTGCGCGAGATCGTTCAAAAGGCTCATCGTGTCGGGCTCGAGGTGGGTGTCTGTGGGGAAGCTGCGGGTGATCCTCGGTTGACGGCGTTCTGGCTGGAGGCAGGTGTGGACGAGCTTTCGGTCACACCCGGCCTTGTTCCTTGGTTGAAAGCTCGCTTGCGCCAAGCGCGAGCTGAGGGAGGTAGATGATGGCAGCATCGGCAAGGTTAGGGCAAAAGACCGGTTGGCGAGCGACGGCGTGGGGCGAGTATCTCGCCGAATTCTTGGGCACCTTTGTCCTGCTCGCTTTTGGAGACGGCGTGGTGGCGGTGGCGGTTGCCGGATTGACCATGTCGGGGCGGACGTTGGTCATCTTTCAGGGAGCGGGCGGTTGGCTCCTCATCACCTGGGGATGGGCCATGGCGGTGGTCATGGGAGTCTACGTGGCTGGAGGGATCACCGGGGCCCATCTGAACCCAGCGGTCACCTTCGCGTTGGCGCTTCGAGGCGACATCCCCTGGAGGAAGGTTCTCCCTTACTGGGTCAGCCAGGTGGCCGGGGCTTTTGCGGGAGCGGCGCTCGTCTATCTGGACTACCACCAGGCCATCAACGCTTGGAACACCGCGCACCACGTCGTCTCGCGCAGCAGCCCGGAGGGGCTCACCACTTTTAGCATCTTTGCCACCTTTCCGGCGAGCTACTTCGGTACGAGCTTATTGGGCCCCTTCATCGATCAGGTGATTGGGACCTTCTTCCTCCTGCTCTTCATCTTTGCGATCACGGACAGCAAGAACCTGGGGGTACGCTCGAACCTTGGGCCCTTCATCGTGGGTATGGCGGTGGCGGCGATCGGGATGTCCTATGGGACCGGAGCGGGCTATGCGATCAATCCCGCCCGCGACTTTGGTCCCCGTTTGTTCGCTTGGCTGGAAGGATGGGGGGCCAACGCGTTCCCGGGCCTCAACGGCTACTGGTGGGTTCCTATCCTGGGTCCTCTCGTGGGAGGAGCCATCGCGGTCTATGTCTATCGGTGGTTCATCGCTGAGACGCTAGAGGCTCGCGGCCAGGCTGCCAAGAGCGAGGAGGAAGCATGAAGAAGCTGATCAATCGTGTGGAGGATATCGTCAACGAGGCCACCTTGGGTCTGGGCCTGGCCCATCCCGATCTGCTGCGCGTCCAGTTGGAGCCTCGCTACATCGCCCGTAAAGAGCCCAAAGAGAAGGTGGCCCTGATCTCGGGCGGTGGATCGGGGCATGAGCCCCTGCATGGTGGATATGTCGGGATGGGCATGCTCGATGCGGCCTGCCCAGGAGAGATCTTCACGAGTCCGGTTCCCGAGCAGATGGTCGCAGCGGCCAAGGATGTCCATCGGGGTCGGGGAGTTCTCTTCATCGTGAAGAACTATACAGGCGATGTCATGAACTTTGACCTCGCCAAGGAGCTTCTGGAAGCTGAGGGGATCGCGGTCCGATCGGTCCTCGTCGCCGACGATGTGGCGGTCGAGAACTCCCTCTATACAGCTGGTCGCCGGGGTGTGGGGGGAACCGTCTTCGTTGAGAAGATCGCCGGGGCAGCTGCCGAGCGGGGGGGCTCGCTCGAGGAGGTCCAAAGGATTGCCGAGAAGGTGAGCCAGAATGTCCGCTCGATGGGGATGGCCCTCACCTCTTGTACGGTCCCGGCCAAGGGGAGTCCCACCTTTGAGCTGGGCGAGGACGAGATGGAGCTGGGAATCGGGATCCACGGCGAGCCTGGACGAATCCGCCGTAAGCTGGAGCCTGCCGATCGGATCGTTGAAGAGCTGGCCATTCCGGTCATCGAAGATCTCGGCCTCAAGCGGGGTGAAGAGGTGATCGTGATGACCAACGGGATGGGCGGCACGCCCCTGATCGAGCTCTACCTCGTTCATCGCAAGCTTGCCGAGCTCCTTCAGGAGCGAGGTCTCCAGATTGCCCGCACGTTGGTTGGCAACTACATCACCAGCTTGGAGATGCAGGGCTTTTCGATCACCCTGTTGCGGGCCGATCGGGAGCTCCTTGAGCTCTGGGATGCCCCTGTGCATACTCCCGGTTTGCGTTGGGGGGTCTGAGCGATGCCCTCGGTGGGATCTCACCACGTGCGTCGGTTCATCGAGCGCTACGCTGAGCTGATCGCGGAGCACGAGCGAGAGCTCACCGAGCTCGATGCGGCGATCGGAGATGCCGATCATGGGAGCAATCTGGCCCGGGGGATGCAGGCGGCTTTGGCCGCTCTTCCGCCCGAAGGGGCGCTTCCGGCCGAGATCTTGAAGGCGGTGGCGATGGCCCTCATCTCGAAGGTTGGAGGAGCCTCAGGGCCTCTATATGGCACTGCCTTCCTTCGGGCCAGCACCCAAGTGGCAGGCAAAGCTGAGCTTCGACCTGAGGACGTGGCCGAGCTCTTTGCGGCAGCGCTGAAGGGGATTCAGGAGCGCGGCAAGGCAGAGGTTGGGGACAAAACCATGGTCGATGCCTTCGCTCCGGCGGTCGAGGCGCTGAAGGCCAGCCTAGTAGCTGGAGCGGAGTTGGCCGAGGCGTTGAGCGAAGCCTGGAAGGCGGCTCAGGCGGGCTCCGACGCCACCATTCCCCTCATCGCCCGCAAAGGTCGGGCCAGCTATCTCGGCGAGCGGGCCCAGGGTCACCGAGACCCTGGTAGTCTGAGCACAGCGCTCTTGTTTCAAGCAGCGGCGGAGGCATTGAGATGAAACCAATTTTGGCTCTCGATCAAGGCACTACCTCGAGCCGGAGCATCGTCTTCGACCTTGAGGGCAATCTGCTCGGATTGGCTCAGCAGGAGTTCACCCAGCATTTTCCCGAGCCGGGCTGGGTTGAGCACAATCCCGAAGAGATCTGGGACAGCCAGCTGGCCACTGCCCGAGAGGCTCTGAAGCGGGCTGGGATCTCGGCGAGCGAGCTTGGAGCGATTGGAATCACGAATCAGCGAGAGACGACGATCCTCTGGGAGCGGCGGACGGGGAGACCGGTCTACCGGGCGATCGTCTGGCAGGATCGCCGTACTGCGGGGATCTGCGATGAGCTCAAAGCGCGTGGCCTCGAGCCGGTCTTCCACCAGAAGACCGGCCTGGTCTTGGATCCTTATTTCTCGGGGACCAAGATCAAGTGGATCCTCGATCACCACCCCGATCTGCGCGCTCGGGCGGAGGCGGGGGAGCTCGCCTTTGGGACGGTTGACTCCTGGCTGATCTTTCGCCTCACTGGGGGTCAGGTCCACGCTACCGACGTGACGAACGCCTCGCGAACGCTCCTTTTTAACATCCACCAGCTGGAGTGGGACGAGGAGCTCCTCGGATACCTAGGAGTTCCTCGGGCCATCCTCCCCGAGGTTCGCCCCTCGGCGGGCTCTTTTGGCGAGACGGATCCTGGCCTGTTGGGAGCCCGGGTGCCGATTGCGGGGGTGGCTGGCGATCAGCAAGCCGCCCTCTTCGGTCAGGCGTGCTTCAGCGCCGGGATGGCCAAAAATACCTATGGCACCGGGGCCTTTGTCGTCATGAACACCGGGGAGAAGGCGGTCCTCGGCGAGGGGGTGCTGACCACCCTGGCCTGGCAGCTTCCCCAAGAAGGGCCTCGCTACGCCCTTGAAGGATCGATCTTCATCGCTGGAGCAGCAGTCCAATGGCTCCGGGATGGCTTGGGGTTGATCTCTAGTTCGGCTCAGGTGGAAGACCTAGCCGCCTCGGTTCCCGATAACGGGGGAGTCTACTTCGTCCCGGCCCTGGTCGGCTTGGGGGCGCCGCACTGGGACGCCTACGCCCGAGGGGCCATCTTGGGGCTTACCCGAGGGGCGACCAAAGCTCACCTGGCGCGAGCTACCCTGGAGTCGATGGCCTATCAGACCCGCGATGCGATTGAGGCGATGAGCCGGGCCTCGGAGGTTCCCCTGCGGGAGCTTCGGGTCGATGGAGGGGCTGCGGTCAATAACCTGCTCATGCAGTTCCAGGCCGATATCTTGGGTGTGCCTGTCCTCCGGCCCAAGGTGACCGAGACCACCGCTCTGGGCGCCGCGTATCTGGCGGCCATCGGGGTGGGACTGGCCAAACCGGAGGAGCTCGCCAGGAGCTGGGCGCTCGATCGCCGGTTCGAGCCGAGCATGGATCCCGCGACGCGGGAGCGCCTCCTGCGTGGTTGGGCGAAGGCCCTCGAGCGGGCCCGCCATTGGGAGGACGCGTAGCGTCGCATGGTGTCGATCGTGATCGTTTCGCATAGCGCCATGCTGGCCCAGGGAGTGGTGGAGCTGGCCCGCCAGATGGCCAAGGGGAGCTTGATTTTGGCCGCTGGCGGTACCGAGGAAGGGGAGATCGGGACCAGCGCCCCGAAGATCGCCGCTCAGCTTCAACAGGCCCTTGCGCATACGGAGGGGGTTGTCGTCTTGATGGACTTGGGCAGCGCCTATCTCAACACCGCGCTGGCGATCGAGATGCTTCCTGAGCACCTTCGGGATCGAGTGCATCTAAGTGATGCCCCTTTGGTCGAAGGAGCGATCCTGGCGGCGATCAGCGCGGCTTCGGGAGGCGATGCCGCTGCGGTGCTCCAGAGCGCCGGGGAAGGCCGGCAGCTGCCCAAGATCACCTAATGTGCTGAGCGCCGGGGGAACATCCCTGCAAGGTCGGCTTTGAGCTCTCCCTGAGCGGCGGCGACCTGGCGGGCGAGCCAGGGGTGGGGCTGGAAACGCTCCTCACCCAGTTCGGCCCAGAGCCCCTGAAGCCCTTCAAATAGCGGCTGAAGTCCAAGGAGTTCAGCCCACTCCAGAGGACCTCGCGGATATCCGGTACCGAGCCGCATAGCCCGGTCGAGGTCATCGGGGTGGGCGACTCGTTCGATGGCGGCCTGCAAGGCCTCTTGGATGATCAACGCCAGGATTCGAAAGGCGATCCCCCCTGGCTGATCGGCAAGGGTGAGGGTCGGATGCCCGTGGGCGCTGAAGTAGTCCTCGGCGAGCTCGACGGCTCGGTTGCGTCCGCTATGGGGGATGTAGAGCTCGGCAAAGCTTCCAGGCCGGAGAGGGGGGATGAGGGAGAGGCCGGCGACCGGGCGCTTCGGGTGGAGTCTGACGAGCTGGCTTGCTGAATGTCCCCAGACCAAGCTCACAGTCGGCAGTTCACCGGGAAGCTCCTCTTTGCCCCCCAGGCTCACTCGAGCATCGAGGATCCAGCTCGCTTCCTCCAGGCGCTCAGCGTGCTGGAACCGCTCGCGGAGCTCACGGGCGAGAGGATGGGTGCCGAGGATCCAGGGGAGCGCGGAGACCGCTCGCGGCTCTGGGGGAGCAGGTGGGGGAGGTGGGCCGGGCGGATAGGTATACCAGCCCGCCCCCCGCTTGCGGCCGAGCAGCCCGAGGGCGACCTTCTCGGCCTGCAAGGGATGGGGACGAAAGCGGGGCTCGAAGAAGAAGCCCTCGAAGACCGAGCGGCTGGCTGCCCAGTTCACGTCTAGCCCGATGAAGTCCATCAGCTCAAATGGCCCCATGGGAAACCCAAGGCCGCGGATCGCCCAGTCGATAGCTTCGAGGGGGTAGCCTTCCCCGTGGAGCCTGAGGGCTTCCAGGTAGAAGGGCCTGGCGACCCGGTTGACCAGAAACCCCGGGCGATCGAGCACCACGATGGGTTCCATCCCCCAGCCTCGGAGAAGCCGGAGCGCTTCTTCGACAAGTCCTGGGTCCGTGGCCCCCGAAGGGATCACTTCAACGAGCCGAAGACGAGCTGGCGGGTTAAAGAAGTGAAGGCCCAAGAACCGCTCGGGGTGCTCGAGTGAGCTGGCTAGAGCGGCGATAGGAAAGGTCGAGGTATTGGTCGCCAGGATGCCTCGGGGATGAAGCTTTCGGTAGAGTTCTTGCTTGAGCGCTAGGTCCTCGGGGATGGCTTCGATGATCCAGTCGGCCTCCTGGCAAGCTGAGAGGTCTTGGGTGGTCCTGATCCTCTCCAGGACGGGTTCTACCGCCTCTAGCCTACCCTTGCTCACTTCCCGCTCGAGGGCTTCGCGAAGGGTAAGGAGGGCTGCTTCGAGGGCTTGGCTCTGGGTGTCGTAGAGGAGGACCTGGGCTCCTCCGAGGGCAGCCACATAGGCAATTCCCCGACCCATGGTCCCTGCGCCGAGGATGGCAACGGAGGTCATCGAGGCTAGTTTACCTGAGGGAGGGGAGGCGTGTTTGGTTGAGCTCTCGCTCGAGCTCTCCCGACCTCCAGAGCTCTTCGAGGGCCCGGATCGCCTCTGGATCGAGGGCCTGCTGCTTGAGGAGGTTGAGCGCCTCGTTGGGGGGAAGGGGGCCTCGGTAAGGGCGCGCGCTGGTCAGGGCATCCCAGACATCGGCGACAGCTAAGATGCGAGCTGAGCGGGGGATCTCCTCGCCTCGCCGTCCTTCGGGGTAGCCGCTGCCATCCAGCCGTTCGTGGTGGTAGAGGATCGCCTCGTAGTGGGGGGAGAGGTCGTGGATGTGATTCACGATGTTGACGCTGATCTGGGGGTGGCGGGCCACGATGCGGAACTCTTCGGGGCTCAAGGGGTTCGTCTTGAGTAGGATGGCCTCAGGGATCCCGATCTTACCGATGTCGTGGAGGAGCCCGCTCAGATAGAACTCATCGGCGCCTTCCAGGCCCATCTGGGCGGCGATCTTCCTCGCGTAGCGACCGACCCGCTCGGAGTGGCCCCGCGTCGAGGGATCGCGAGCTTCGATGGCAGCCGCAAGGGCAGCGGTGGTCTCCAGGAAGAGGGCTTGTCGGTGCGCTTCCTCAACCTCGAGGGCCTGGGCCATCTCGTTGAAGCCGCGGGCGAGCTGGCCGAGCTCATCCCAGGCGGGCAGGTCCAGGCGGACCCCTCTCTGGCCAGTCTTAAGGGCTTCAAAGCCCCTTCGAAGAGCCTCGATCGGCGTCGTGATCTCGCGGCTCAGGGTGTAGGCGCCGAGGCCGAGGAAGATCAGTCCGGCCGCAAGGCTCCAGAGGACCAGAGGGACGAGTCCCTGAGGGCCGGGTGCAGTACCATAGCCTTGCAGTTTGAACCAGGGGACCAGAGCGACCTGAGCCATAGGCAGGGCCCCGAGGAGCAGGGCGACCGCGAACACTTTGCTGAACAGCGAGATGCGCGGCCCCTGAGCGGTTCCCAGGGCATCGTTCCAGCGGCTCCTCAGATCTTGGAGGACCTGAGCGCTCTGATGGGTTGCGGTGAGGTACTCGATCGTTGCGTGAAAAGCAGCGTTGAGAGGGTACCAGGGGAGCAAGGCGCTGAGGTCGCGCGGGGAGAGGGGAAAGCCCCCGTAGCGGTGGGCGAGGGCGACCAGGGTGAAGAAGGCGATGAGCAGGCTCAGGAGATGGGGGCCCATGATCCGCTCCAGCGAGAGGAGGGGCCACCAGAGCATGCGCTGGTACAGCACTCGTGCGCTCTCGAGGTTGGGGGCTTGCTCGTAGAGGGCGAAGGGTCGAAGCCAGCGCAGGCTGAGGAAGAGATCGAGCAAGCCGGTAGGGACGCTGGCCAGGAGGACCAGGATGATGGCGTAGAGGGCGGTCTTCAGGCTCCACTCGTAGTAGAGCCAGTGGATCCCCAAAGCGTTGATGAAGACGGCCAGGGTCCCCAAGATGTAGGCCCTTCGGCTTGCTCTGAGAAATTCAGCGTAGCGGCTTTTCACCACTTGAGCCATTGTATGTTCTCAGAGCTTAGGGCGGTGTTCGTTGCCAGCCGTTAAGCTTTGGGCTTGCAGCGCGCTGTGGGGAAAGCCTGGAGAGGCTTTGCGTATACTGGCGGTATGTATGGTGTCCTGGTCTGGCCTCCCGAGGCGCTCGAGGTGTTCCTCGCAGGCCTCCAGGCCCAGCTTGGGGTCCGCGGGTTCGGGCGGCCCCACCTCAACCTGCGTCAGCCCTTTGAGTGGGCCTACGGGGAAGAGGCCCTTCGAAGGGCGCTCAAGGGAATCCTCCGGGGTCATGCCCCATTTCGCCTCCGTCTCGGGGGCTGGGGGAGCTTTCCTGGGGTGATCTACCTCAAAGCTTCGGGAGGCAGCGCGTTTCGGCGCCTTCATCGAGCCCTTGAACCCTTGGCCCCCCCGCTCAAAGAGATCGAGGGGCCGAGTTACCTGCCTCACTTCACGCTCGCCCTCGATGTCCCTCCCGAGCGGATGGACGAACTCTTGAGCTCTTTGCCCCCTCCTCCTTTGGGTTCCTTCACGGTGCGGGAGGTCGCTCTGGTCGAGGACTCCGGAGAGGACCTCAAGGAACTCGCCCGCTTTGCTCTGGCGGATTGATGGCCGAGACCCTCCTTGACCTAGAACATGGGACGCTCAGCCTAGGTGGACAGACTCTGGTCCGCGAGGCTCGTTTCAGCCTCCGCGCTGGGGAGCGGGTCGCTTTGGTGGGGCCCAACGGGGTTGGAAAGACGAGCTTCTTCCGGGCCCTGGCTGGCGAGCTCGCTTGGGACGAAGGGCGCATCTGGCGCAGGAGCCTCTTTTTGCTTCGACAAGAAGAAGCTCTTTTGGAAGGCACCGTCTGGCAGGCCGCCTATGCGGTGACCCCCTTGGCCCGCCTGGACGAGATGATGGCCCAAAGCCCACCGGAGCGCTTAGCGGAGCTTTGGGACGAGCGCCGCCAGCTTGCCGTGTGGCGGGGAAAGACGGCGCGCTTGCTCCGAGCTTTAGGCCTCAGTCCAGAGATCTGGGCTTACCCGGCGAGAGAGCTTTCTCCGGGTCAGGGTGTCCGCCTTGGCTTAGCCCGCGCGCTCCTCTCGAATGCCGAGATCCTCCTTCTCGACGAGCCCACCGTTTACCTCGACCTTCCCCTTCGCCTCCGCCTGGAGGGCTGGCTCAAGGCCTATCCTGGGGCCATCGGCCTGATCAGCCACGATCGGGCTCTCCTGCAAGCAGTGGCCACCTCGGTCTACCACCTCGAGGGAGGGCTCTTGCAGCACGTTCCAGGAGGCTTCGCGGTCTACCTGGCCGAGCGGGAGCGGATCCGTCGGACGGCTTGGAGAGCGTTTAAGGAAGCAGCGAAGGAGCGGGAGCGCCTGCTCAGCTCAGCCCGCCAGGTCGCTGCCTGGGCCCCGAAAAGCGAGTCAAAGTCACGCCAGAAGGAAGTCCTGTTGCAGCGAAGGGATCGGCTCGCCATGCCCCAAGCCCCGCTCGAGCGGCGCTGGAGCCTAGAGTTTGCTGCGACCGAAGCTCCCCGCCTTCTCCTCGAGGCTCGCGAGCTGCGCAAGGCCTATGGGCGAGAGGTCCTTCGGCGGGCTGATCTGCGCATCTTTCGGGGCGATCGCATCGGCCTGATCGGGCCCAATGGGACAGGCAAGACGACCCTGATCCGCCTGCTCCTGGGTCTCGAGACACCGGATGGGGGAGTCTGCCGTCTGAGTGCGGGGGTGACGGTGGCCTACCTTGACCAGCGCCACCACGGCCTCGATCCCTCCCAGGGTCTTTGGGACCAACTCGCTCGCCGCTTCGGGCCTCAGCAGGCCTCTGCCTTGTTGGGCCGGGTGGGCTTTCGCCCTCCTCGCTGGTTCGATCCCCCCTCGCGCTTCTCGCAGGGCGAGCAGGCGCGGGCAGGCCTGGCCCTCCTCATGGGCTACCCGGCAGCCCTTTTGATCCTCGATGAGCCGACCAACTTCCTTGAACTCGAGCTCCTCGAAGCCTTAGAGCGGGCGCTGCGCGACTACCCGGGTACCCTTCTCTTTGTCACCCATGACCGGGCCCTCCTCGAAGCGGTGGCGACTCGCTACTGGGGTCTCGAAGAAGGGGTGCTCGTCGAATATCCCAGCTACCGCGAAGCGGAAGCGGCCCTTCTGGGGCGCCCGGCGCTCCGCCTCGATCCTTTGGGTCAGGAAGTTTTGCTGCCCGAGCCGCTTGCCGAAGATCCCGAGGCTGCCTACCAAGCCCTCCTCGAGCGCCTAGAAGAGCCGCTTTTAACCCGGCGGGAGGAGGCGCGCCTCCGCGCTGAACTTCGGGCCTTAGAGGCTCGGCTTTACCCCTTATGGGCCAAAGCGCACTACCTCCCCCCTCGCCACCGCTGGCGCAGCGTGGAAGCTGGCGTGGAGGTCTTTGCCGATGAGGAGCTCACCCTGTGGCGCTTTTGGACCCTTGAGGACCACGTGGTCGCCGAGCTCAGGGAAGGCGTCCTCGAACTCGAAGGCCCGGTGCCGCTGCTCCTCCTCATGGCGATCCAGCGGATGGCTCGCGAGATCCTGGGCGTCGGCCTTCGCTGGGCCAAACGGTAGAGCCGCCCATATTGATCACTCAATTGTTTATGCATAAAATAAGCGATGGTCATGCGCACCCGTCATCGCCCACCGGAAGTCGAAGTCTGGGTTTTGCTCTTTCGCCTCTACAATACCCTGTTTCGCCATATTCAAGCCTATCTCTCCCGTTTCAATCTCACCGCTCCTCAGTACGCGGTCCTGCGCCACCTAGGAGAGCGAGGAAACCTGAAGGCCAGCGAGCTGACGGTCCTCCTCGAGGTCACGGCCGGCAACCTGACCGGGATCCTCGATCGCATGGAGGCAATGGGCTTGCTCACCCGCCAGAGGGATCTGCAGGATCGCCGCAACTGGATCCTCCAGCTCACCCCGGCAGGTCGTGAACTCTACGAGCAGGCGGTTCCCTCCACCCGTGCCTTCATCGATGAGCTTCTTCAAGGCCTTGCGCCTGAGGAACTGGAGCGGGCCAACCTGCTTTTGGAGCGCCTACTCCGCGATCTGGGTTCAAAGGAGGCGGCATGAAGAATCCCCGGCGTTGGTGGATCCTCTCGGCGACGGGACTTGGGGCTCTGACCGCGACGCTCAACGCAGGGACCCTCATCATCGCCCTACCAACCCTCCTCAAGGTCCTCCACGCGAGCTTGTTGGAGCTCCTTTGGATCCTGCTCGCCTATACCCTGACTCAGACCGTCTTGGTCCTCAACATCGGCCGCTTCTCCGATATGTTCGGTCGGAAGCGACTCTATGTCCTTGGCTTTTCGCTCTTTACCCTCTCGTCGCTGCTGGCCGGTTTCACGACCAATGCCCCGGTGCTCATCCTGATCCGCATTCTGCAGGGGACCGGGGGTGCCTTCATGTTGGCCAATTCAGGGGCCATCGTCGCCGATGCGTTTCCCAAAGAGGAACTCGGCTTGGCTTTGGGGACCAACCAGATGCTCGTGGCTCTGGGTCTGGTGCTCGGCCCGGTGCTGGGTGGGGTGCTGGTGAGCTGGGACTGGCATTGGGTCTTCTGGTTCAACGTCCCCATCGGGGTGATCGGCACCCTCTGGGCAGCCTGGATGCTCCGCAACGATCCGGGCTTGGATCGAGGTGACCCCATCGACTACTGGGGCAACCTCACCTACGGCGTGGGCCTTGCCCTGGCGGTGGTGGGGCTTTCCATCGGGGGCATCGAGTCTTGGGGCCAGGCGATTCCCTATATCGTCGCCGGGTTGATCCTCCTGGCGGTCTTTCTCTTCATCGAGCCGCGCATGCAAGCGCCGATGCTGGATCTCCGCCTCTTCCGCTACCAGAGCTTCGGCTTGGGCAACCTGGCTAACTTTTTGGCTGCTCTATCGCGTCAGGCCCTTAACTTTCTTTTTGTCTTTTACTTCCAAGGAGCTCGCGGGCTCGACCCGGTCACGGCGGGGATCGCTCTCACACCGATCGCGCTAGGGCTTTTGCTCACCGCCCCCTTTGCCGGAAGGCTCTCGGACCGCTATGGGAGCTATCATCTGGCTTGGCTCGGCAACTTCCTCTCTACCCTGGCTGCCCTCGGCCTTGCCCTCTCGCTGGGCCTCTCGACGCCTTACGTCTGGCTCGCCTTTTGGATGTTCCTCTCAGGGGTAGGCTCGGGCCTCTTCAACTCTCCTAACTCGAGCGCGATCCTGGGCTCGGTTCCCCCTGATCGTCGGGGGATTGCGACTGGGACCCGCACGCTCCTCACCAACGTGGGGAGCACCCTCTCCATCGTCTTTACGATCAGCCTGGTGGCTGGCTCTCTGCCGCTCCCCCTGTTGATCAAGGTCTTCTCGGGGCTCGCGACCGGCATTGCCCCCGCGCTCCTCAACCCCTTCATCGCCAGCCTGCGCTTGGCCCTTTGGATCATGGCCTTCCTTGGAGCCCTTTCAACCCTCGTGGCGCTCCTCAATCGGTCGAAGCCTGCAGTGGCCTCGGTTCCCTCTGCCCGTGAGCCAGCCCTTAGGGAATAGAATGGCCTTCGATGCGCCTGCTTCATACTGCGGATTGGCATCTCGGCCGCTTGCTCAAAGGGCGTGAACGCACCCCGGAGATTGCCCAAGCGTTAGAGGAGCTCAAAGGTCTGATCCGCAGCGAGCGGATCGAAGGCGTCTTGGTCTCCGGCGATCTCTTCGATCGCCCTCAGATCTCGGGTGAGGTCGAGCAGATCGCTTACGACTTTTTCCTCGATCTCTGGGCTCGGGGCATCCCTGCTTGGGTGATCGCTGGGAACCATGATGGGCGCGAGCACCTCGCCGCTTTAGCTCCCCTGTTTGCCCTAGCTGGGATCACGATGAGGGCCGAGCTGGCGCTCAAGGAAGAGGTGGATCTCGTCCGCGCCCCTTGGGGGTCGGTCGCCCACCTTCCCTTTCTCTCCGAGCGTCGCCTGATCCGCGCCGAGCACGCGGCGGAGTCGCAGGAGACCTGGCGAGGCCGCTATGCGGATGGGATGCGCAGGATCCTCGCCTACCTGGCTCAGCGCTCAGGGCCAGGTCTGGGCCTCCTCCTCGCTCACTTCATGGTGGAAGGGAGCCGGCTCGGTGGGGGAGAGTATCAGTTCTACTGCTCGAACAGCTATGCGGTTCCCGCCGAGGCCCTCCCTTTGGCCTTTCACTACGTGGCGTTAGGCCATATCCATCGGCAGCAGCAGGTCAGCGAGGCCCCAGTTGCCTGGTATCCGGGCTCCTTGATCCAGCTCGACTTTGGGGAAGGGGAAGAAGCTCCGAGGGGAGCCCTCATCGTCGAGCTAGAGCCGGGGCATCCTCCCCGAGTCCACCCCATCGCGGCTCGCTGGGGCAAGCCGCTGCGTACCTGGCGCCTGGGGGCGGAAGAGCTGGAGGGGCGCCTCGAGGAGCTCCGCAGGTTTCCGGGCTGGTCTCGCCTCATCGTGGAGGGAGCGCTGAGCCCTGAGCGCCGAGAGCGGATGCTCAAAGAGCTCCCGGGGCTCCTTGATCTGCAGATTCTGGCCCACCCTTCCTCCCCCTCTCCGGTTCTAAGCTTGAGGGAGCTCGGCTGGGAGGAGCTCTATCAGACTTTTCTCCGCCAACAAGGCCGTGAGGCGAGCCCGGAGCTTTTGGCCGCCTTCCGCGAGGCCTACGAGGCTCAGGAGCTCTGATGCGCCCCCTCCACCTCAAGCTGCAGGGTTTTGGCCCGTATCTCGAGCCGCAGGAGATCGCCCTGGACGATGTCGAGCTCTTCGCGATCACCGGGCCGACCGGCTCGGGGAAGAGCACCCTGCTCGACGCCATCTGCTTTGCGCTCTACCGCAAGACGCCCCGGATTGGACGGGGCCTTCAGAACCTTCGCCACCCTCATGCCCCTCGCAGCCAGGTCGAGCTCACCTTCCGCCTCCAGGACCGAATCTGGCGGGTGGCTCGGATCCTGGGCGATGAGAGCCAGGCCTGGCTGGAGTCCCTCGAGGAAGGGCGCTGGAAGCGCCATCCGATGAGCGATCGGGTAGCCGATCTGGATCAGGCCCTCCAGCAGCTCTTGGGGATGGACTTCGAGGCGTTTACCCGCTCTGCCCTTCTCCCTCAGGGGAAGTTCGATAGCTTCCTCCGCGGCAAGCCGAACGAGCGTCGGGAGCTCCTCAAGCAGCTCTATGGCCTCGAGCGGCTCAGCGCGATGCAGGAGTGGGTGAAGAACAAGGGGCAGGCCCTCCAGGAGGAGATCGCCCAGCTCAGAGGGGAGCTCCAAGGGTTGGAGGGAGCTTCGGAAGACGAGCTCGCCCAACTCAACGCTCGCCTCGAGGAACTCCGGAAGCGGGAAGAGGCCCTCCCTAGGCTTCTTGAGGCTGAGCAGACCCGGCTTCAGGAGCTCAGAGCCCGCGAAGCGAGCGCCCGCCGGATCCAGGAACTGGAGTCCTTACAGGCTGCCCATGCCCGGCGAGCCGTCGCGATGGAGCGCCTCCGGCAGGAGGTGAGGGCCGCTGAGCGGGTCGCTCGCCTCTGGCCGTTGCTCGAGGTCTGGCAGCGCTCGCAGCAGGAAGTGAGCGAGCGCGAGCGGGCGTTGGCCCGGCTTGAAGAGCAACTCAGCCATCAGCGGGCTGAGCTTGCCCGGCGGGATGAAGCTGAGCTGGGCCAGAAGCTGGCCGAGGTCCGCCAAAAGCTCGCTGATCGGCCGCTCCTCGAAGAGCGCCTGGCCCTCCTCGTGCGCCTGGGTGGGCGTTGGGGCCTCGAACACCCCGATCCTTTACCCTATGATCCCGACCGTTGGGAGGAGCTGGCCGCGTTGGAGGCGAAGCTCAAGGAGCGGGAGCGTCTCGAGGAGGCCCTGGCTGGGGCCAAAGCAGAGCAGGCTCGCCTCCAGGAAGAACAAGCCCAGGCCGAGGCGGCCTACGTTGCTTTAGAGGGCCAGATCGCCGAGCATCAGGGGCTGATCCAGCAGCTGAGCCAAGCACGCCAGGTCCTTGAAGAGCGCGTTGAGGAAGCTCGCCATTTGGCGGGCCTCTGGGCCTATCGGGGTTCCTTGCGCCTAGGAGCTCCTTGCCCTCTTTGCGGAGAGATCGTCCGAAAGCTTCCTGAGCCCCCTGCTCAGAGCCTCCAGGAACTGGAAGGCGAGCTGGGGCGGGTCAAGGAAGAACTCCGCCGGAAGGAGCGCGACGTACGGGAGGCTGAGCGCCAGAAGGCGGTCCTCCGTGGCGAGCGGGAGCAGCGCGAGGCCCGCCTCGCGGCCTTGGCTGAACAGCTGAGCGGTCTTGTCCGCCAGCTCACCCTCCTTCCCGAAGTGTCACGGGTGGCGGTAGCGGAGGAGCGAAGGCGGAGGCTGGCTGGGCTGGCTCAGGAACTGGCCCTCCGCACGGGAGGAGAAGAGCCTCAAGCCTATTTTCGTCGGTTGAAGGCCGAGGAGGAGCGTCTGGCTCGGGAGGAGGAGGAACTGCGGAGGTTGCGCGAGGCGCTTCGGCGAGGAGAAGGACAGCACGAGGCGCTCCGCGAGGCCTTGGAGCAAGCTAGGCTCCGCGTGTCAGAAGATCAGCAGCGCCTCGAGGAAGCCCTTCAGCGGGAGGGCTTCTCGAGCCCCGACGAACTTCGCAGCGCTTATCGGGAGCCCTCTCAGCTCGCTCAGCTCCAAAACGAGCTCCAGCAGTTTGACGAGGAAGGCCGCCGCCTTGCCGAGGAGCTTGCCCGCGAGCGCGAGCGGGGTCTGGGGCAAGCCCCTGAGCCTCAGGAGCTCAAGGAGGCTGAAGAGCGCCTCGAGCGCCTCAAGCAAGAGCAAGGAGAGATCTCCCGTGAGCTCGGTCGCCGGGAGGAGGAACTCCGCCGGCTTCAGCAAAGCCGTGAGCGGGCCGAGGCGCTTCGGAAGCTCTTGGCTGAGCGAGAGCAGGTGAGCGCGGTCTGGAGGGAGCTAGCCCTCGACCTGAGGAATGATCGCTTTCCGGAGTTTATCCTGGAGGCTTACCAGCACGAACTCGTCGAGCAAGCCAGCGAGGTGCTCCATCGTCTCTCGCAGGGCCGCTACCGACTGGCGGTACGCGAGGGGCAGTACCTGATCGAAGACCTTACGCTCTCCGTTCAGCGCCTGGTTGAGACGCTCTCGGGGGGTGAGAGCTTTCTCGCTTCCTTCGCCTTGGCCCTAGCCCTCTCGGAGCGCCTTTCGCAGGGGCGGCTGGAGGCTCTGTTCCTCGACGAGGGCTTTGGCACCTTGGACGTCGAGAGCCTCGAGCAGGTTGCTGAAGTCCTCGAGAGCCTGCCCTTGGAGGGGCGGCTGGTGGGGATCGTGACCCATGTGGAGGCGTTGGCGGAACGCTTGCCAGCTCGCCTGCGGGTGAGCAAGCAGCCGCAGGGAAGCCAGGTGAGGTGGGACCCATGAGCTCGGCCCTTCGCAATGTGGTGACGGTGATGTCCGGCACGCTGGTGAGCCGGGTCTTGGGCTTTGTCCGCCAGGTGCTGCTCAACAACCTCTACGTGGCTCCCATTCGAGATGCTTTCAATGCCGCTTATACGATTCCTAACTTGTTCCGTGAGGTGCTCGCCGAAGGGGCGGTGACCAACGCCCTGATCCCGGTCTTGGTCTCGTTGCCTGCCGAGGAAGCTCCTCGCTTTGCTCGGCGCTTCGGTGCCCTGCTCCTCGGGATCAACCTGCTCGTCTTGGGTCTTGGGTACTTGTGGTCGCCTGAGATCGTCGGTCTCCTCTTGGGGCCGAAGAGTCACATCGACCCACAGCTCACCCTCCGCTTGACCCGCCTCATGCTGCCGTTTCTGGCTGCAATTTCCATGAGCGCCCTCTTCTCCGCCTTGCTGCAGGCTGAGGAGCGCTTCTTCGTTCCTTCCTTTGCCCCTTTGCTCTTCAATGTAGGGGTCATCAGCCTCATGGTGCTCTGGCGGGGCAACCCTACCGTTTTGGGCCTCTCGGTGAGCCTGGGGGGGCTCATGCAGGCCGGGATCCAACTCCCTTTTCTGCGCGGCTATCGCCTTGAGCCTCTGTGGCACCCGGCGATGGGGCGAGCCCTTCGCCTCATGGTGCCCTTCCTCCTCACGACCACGATCCGCCAGCTCACCGTAGTGGTGATGACCCGGATCTTGAGCAGCTACCCTCCTTCAGCCCTGACGGGCTATAAGAACGGCGATGTGATCTTTCAGATGTGCCTGGGGCTCTTCTCGGTCTCTCCTGCGTTAGCCTTCTATCCCCGTCTTTCTGAGCTGGCAGGTCGGAAGGCCTGGGGGGAGTTTCGCGGGAGCTTGGAGCGGGCCCTTGCCCGGGTCGCTGCTCTGCTCGGCTTGGTGGCAGCCTTGGTTACTGCGCTGGCTCCCTGGTTGGTTGGGGCCCTATTTGCTTGGAGCCGGCTCTTCGGTCCGGACGATTTCCGCTTCAGCGCTGAGGCGCTCCGGGCTTTAGGTTTAGCCCTTTTGCCCTGGGGCCTCAATACGATCCTGCTCAGGGCTTTTTATGCCCGGATGCAGGTTCTTCGGGCGATCGAGGTGACCCTTCTCGTCTTTGCCCTTAACTCGCTCCTCTATGTGGCGCTGGAGCATCGAGGGATGTTCATGCTCAACCTGGCTACCCTGGGGGCTGGCCTGGTGGGATTTGCCTTTTATACCCTTCGTTTGAGCCTCGATGGAGTTCTGGGAGCAAGGACCGCTGTGAGCCTTCTTGCGAGAGCTGCTTTAGCTGCCTTGATTGCGGGCAGCCTCGCCTTTATCTTGGCCTCCTTGGTGGGACCAGCGGGGGGAGTACGGGCCAGCCTGCCTCCTTTACTCTTGGGAGGAGGAGCAGGTCTTGCGGGCTATCTTTTGATGGCTCGGCTGCTCGGACTGCCGAGTCTTGCCTGATCAGGCTGTGCGTGTGGGTCCGGTGAGCACAAAGGTTTTTCCTTTGCCTGCACGGTCTCTCAAAGTGCCGTGAAAGTATGACCAATAACCTTGGCGGCGCAAGCCCCGGCCTTCAGGCCTGGGGATCAGCCGCCCCATCTTAGACGTTAGATCTC
>OGCG01000312.1_pt1 | contig 32001 bp, 32 predicted proteins | sample 1570061 | NCBI WGS metagenome assembly OGCG01 (sample SAMN06268698, study PRJEB24515) | hot springs metagenome | isolation source: Joseph's Coat, Yellowstone National Park, Washington, USA | place: USA:Joseph's Coat, Yellowstone National Park, Washington, USA
GGGCCAGTGGCCCCCGGGTGGGGGAGCAGGGAGCGCGTGTTTATGCAGAATATGCGGGAGGTGCAAGTTTTGAGATAACCAACAAAGAGCCATGGGCAGCCTCTACCTCTCCACCCTCGGCAACGATCCGGTCCCTGCGCTGATGGGACTCAACCTAGCCAAGCGCTTCGAGTTGCGCATCGAGAAGGTGGTCTTCCTCGCCCAGCCGCCCCAACAGGGCTACGAGCAGAAGCGGGAGGCGCTCTTCAGGCGCCTGGAGGCTGAGGGTCTTCCCTACCGCACGATCGAAGCGCGGGCTCTGCTGAGGAAGGATCAGCTCGACGAGCTGAGGCCGGACTTCCCTACCAGCCTCGTCAACCTCACCGGGGGCACCAAGCTCCTCTCCGCGCAGCTGCTCGATGCGCTGAAAGGCAGCGGGGCCAGAGCGTTCATCATCGACGCTCACAGGATCGATGAAGCCCCCAAGGCTCTGCTCCTGGAGCCCAGGCTCGAGCTCCTCACCCTGGAGCCGCTCACCCTCGATGACTATCGCGAGCTCTATCTGCTCGGCCCGGAGTGGGTCCCTACCGAAGCTCCACTCTATTTCCCTCGAAACGCCCAAGCCGTTCAGCACCCCGAATCAAAGACCTACTTCGTTGTCCATCAGGGCCGTCCCTACCTCTTCCGCGATGCGCTGGACAAAGACGGCAAGCTTATGCAGCGAGCCGAGATGACCCGGTTTGCCCAGGACGCGCGGCAGCTCGGCGGCGAGCTCTGCTTGGCCATGGTCCCCTGGCACCAACTCGCCCTCGATCAACGCCATGAGAACGAGCGAGATGATACCCTCCAGTGATGGCAGCATTGGGCTCAGGAGACCGGGGTCGTCTTGCTCAACCCATCCTCGAAGAAGCTTCCATCCTTTCAAGAACCCTCATCTTGGATCTCGCCCTCATCCCTCCCGCCACCTCACAGGGGCCCTGTCTTGATCGCGATCATCTCCGATCAGTCGGTGCCCCTTTATGCCTCCTACTTGAGCTATCGGCCCCAGAGCCTCTACCTCTTCGCCACTCCTGAGATGCAGACCAAGCTCCGGTGGGCCAAACACGCCTTCTCGGAAGCAGGCCTCCAGGTCTATCGAGAGCCTTAAGGGGACCGTGGGACCTGGAAGGGGCCCAACTCCTTACCCAAACCATCGCCAAGGCAGCCAAGGAGCGAAACCTTCCCCTCCAAGCCAACCTCAACGGCGGCACCCACGCTCTGGCTTTGGGGCTCTACCTGGCGCTCGAAGGGCCCCACCAGGCTCACTACCTGGACGGGGCCGAGATCATCGAGCACTTCACCGAACGCCGAAGGCCCCCCTGGGACGAGGGAGACCCTCGGACGCTCCTCGCCCTTCGAGGCTACCGCCTGGAGATCAAGCAGGAGCTCGGTACGCCGAAGCCCGACCAGGAGCTCGCTGCCTTAGCCCGGACCATTCTCAACAAGAAGAGTTGGACCGATGCAGCATGGGTGGAAGACTCCACAGTGAAGCGATTCCTCAAGCTGTGGAATCGGCGCTTTTGGGGGGCCCTGCAGAGCAATGATCGGGAGGGAAAAAAGGGCCTTCTCCTGGAATACCTCGTCTATGCCGAGCTCAACCAGTTCCTTCAGAAACGAGGTGGAACAGCGCTCTTCGGCGGAAGGCTGAGCCCCCTTGGCAGACCGACGAAGGACCACCATACCAGCGAGGTGGACGGCCTCGTCTACTATCGCGGGGAGCTCATCCCAGTAGAATGCAAGCTCAGTGGCTCGAACAAGAACTTCCATCCCCCCTTCTCACAAGCCCTCGCAGAGCGGCTTGGAGGAAGCCGAGGGCGGGCCCTATTGATCGCCCATCAGTGGACTGGTGGTGCGCCGCCCCCTCCATCGCCCAAGCTCATCTATATGGTCCTCAACGGCGAGAAGCTTCCCGAGGGCGTCTATCGCTTTCCCGAAGACCTAGAGCTGATCTTCAAGGCTTAGGCCTTACGGAGGCTATAGCCGCGGGCTGCAAGGCACTCCTCGAGGTGGGTGAAGACCGCCTCAACCTCCTCATCCCTCAAGGTCCGCTCCGGATGGCGGAAGCGGAGGTGAAAAGCGAGGCTCTTCTGGCCGGGCGGCAAGGGGGCTCCCCGGTAGAGATCGAAGAGCTCCAGACTCTCCAGATAAGGGCCCGCTTCCTGCTTCAACAAAGCCTCCAGCTCACCATAGGGGACCTCCTCCGGGAGGACGATGGCCAGGTCGCGAAGGACCGGGGGGAACTTCGGAAGATCCTGGAAGGGCCGGGCTGGCTTGGCCAGAGGAAGGCTGAGCTCGGCGAGGTAGACCGGGGGAAGCTCGAGGGCTTCCATGAGCTCAGGGTGAAGTTGCCCCAAGAAGCCCACCGGCTCCCCCTCCCAGATGAGGCGCCCCGAGACCCCAGGATGAAGGGCCGGCACCGCTCCCACCTCGACCTTGAGCGAAGCCCCCAACCGCTCGGCGGTCGCTTCCAGAAGGCCTTTGAGGGCATAGAAGCCCCCCGAGATCCCTGGCTGCCAGCGCCCTTCCACCCAGGCTCCAGCCAACAGCAAGGCCAGGTGGCGGCGCTCCCCCTCAGGCAGGAAGACCGAGCCCAACTCGAAGAGGAGGAAGGGTCCGGGCTCGGCCTGATCGAGGTTGTAGCGCAGATTGGCGAGCAAGCCCGGATAGAGGGCGGTCCGGAGGTGACCAGCTCCCTGGGCGAGGGGGTTGCGCAGGGCGAAGGGAGGCTCGGGAGCCTTCAAGAGCCTCAGGCTCTCCAGCGAGGTCCAGGCGTAGTTGATCACCTCCTGAAAGCCCAGGCTGGAGACGACCTGCTTGAGCTCCTCCTCGTGAAGGTAGGCCGCCTCGACCCCCAGGTTGTCGGGGGCCGGGAAGAAGCTCGAGAGGCGGAGGGGGATCCGGTCGTAGCCCACCAGGCGGGCCACCTCTTCGATGAGATCCTCCTCGAGGAGGATGTCGTGGCGATAGGAGGGCACTTCCACCCGGAGCTCGCCGCCTTCGTGGAGCTTGAAGCCGAGCCCCTCGAGGGCCCGGAGCTGCTCGTCATCGGAGATCTCCAGGCCGATGAGCTTCCGGCTCCGCTCGGGATTGAAGGAAAGGACTTTGCGAGGAGGAGGTCCGCCCTGATCGGCCACCGCCTCGGCCACCACTCCCCCGCCCCAGCGCTGGATCAACTCCAGGCAGCGCCAGCCCGCCTCCAGCGTCGCCTCCAGATCAACCCCGCGCTCGAAGCGATAGGAGGCCTCGGTCTTCAGGTTGTGCCGCTTGGCCGTGCGGCGGATTCGGACCGGATCAAAGGAGGCCACCTCGAGGACCAGCGCCTGGGTCGAGGCGTTCACCTCGCTCGTTCCCCCTCCCATCACCCCCGCCAGACCGAGCGGCAAGCCTTCTGGCTGGGCGATGACGAGATCCTCAGGGTCCAGCTGGCGCTCGACTCCGTCCAGGGTGACGAGGCGCTCCCCCGGGCGGGCGGAGCGGGCCACGAGGCCGCCACCTACCTGGGCGGCGTCGTAGGCGTGAAGCGGGTTGCCCCACTCGAGCATCGTGTAGTTGGTGGCATCGACGACCAGGCTGATGGCCCGCATCCCGGCGGCCATGAGGCGGCGCTGGGGGATCAGGGGGGAGGGGCCGGGCTGCCAGCCCTCAGCGTAGAAGAGGCTCAAGCGGGAGCATCCTGGATCCTCGATCGCTGCGCGAAAGCGCAGGGGTATCGAGGTGCGCTGAGGGGCTGGCTTGGGAAAGCGGACCGCCAACCCCACCGCAGCGAGCTCCCGAGCCAGGCCGAGGATCGAGAGGAGATCGCCCCGATTGGGGGTGATCTCCAGGTCCAAGACGATCTCCTCCGGCCAGACCTCAGCGAGCGGGGTTCCTGGCGAAAGAGCCTCGGGGGGAAACTCTAAGAGCCCCCCGCCGTAGTCGCCGACCGCCAGCTCGCGAGGAGAGAGGGCCATCCCGTAGGAGCGGACCCCCTGGATCGTCCGCACACTCATGGTCTGATCGTTGAGCTCGGTGCCCGGCAGGGCCAACGCGACCCCGATGCCGGTCCGTAGATTGGGAGCTCCCGAGACGACCTGGACCTCGTCATGGGCCTCGAGGAGGGCCACTTTGAGGCTGGTTCCCGGGATCTCGCGGACCTGCTGGACCCGAGCGAAGACCACCCCGGACGGAGGGGCCGCAAGCCGCTCGATGCTCCCGGTCTCCACGCCGAGCTTGGCCAAAAGCTCCTCCAAGGACCACGGCTCGGGAAGCTCAGGGACCCACTCCTTTAACCAACTCCAGGGCACACGCATCGCTTACCCCCTAAACTGCTTCAAGAACGAAAGGCGAGGCTGCTGGTAGAAGTAGCGGATGTCCGGAACTCCGTAGCGGAGGAGGGCCAAGCGGTCAACCCCCATCCCGAAGGCGAAGCCGCTCAGCCCCTGGTAGGCCGGCGGAAGCCCTAGCTGGACCCGATAGGCGTCGACGATCTCGAAGAGCTTGGGGTGGACCATCCCGCTTCCGCCCAGCTCGAGCCACTTCTGCCGCTCGGGCCACCAGAGGGCGAACTGAGCTCCCGGCTCGACGAAGGGAAAGTAGGTGGGGTGGAAGCGAGCTCGGGCCTCGGCGCCGAAGAGAGAGCGGGCCAGCTCGTAAATGGCCCCTTTGAGATCGGCCATGCTGATCCCCTCCCCCACGACCAGGCCCTCCAGCTGGAAGAACATCGCCTCGTGGCTCGCGTCGGTCTGCTCGTAGCGGAAGACCCGGCCCGGGACCACGATCTTGAACGGAGGGGTATGGGCAAGCATGTAACGGATCTGCATGGGAGAGGTATGGGTCCTCAAGAGGTAGTCCCCCAAGGGTCCCGGGAAGCGCTCCTCGGCGACCTCTCCTTCCTGGCGGACCCAGAAGGTATCCTGCATGTCGCGGGCAGGATGCCAGGGGGGCATGTTCACCGCGTCGAAGTTGAAGAACTCCCGCTCGAGCTCGGGGCCCTGGACCGGCCGGTAGCCCATACTCTGAAAGATGGCTAGAAGCTCGCGGAGCATCAGGGTGATCGGATGGAGCCCTCCGCGCGGCAGGGCGTAGCCGGGAAGCGAGACATCCAGCCGCTCCCGGTTGAGCCGCTCCTCAAGGGCCTGCTGCTTGAGCTGAGCAGCGCGCGCGGTCAAAGCCCGTTCGAGTTCCGCCTTCAAGCGGTTGAGCTCCTGGCCCCGCAGCCGGCGCTCCTCCATCGGGAGCTCGCCCAGGCGGCGGAGCTCCTGGGTCAGCCAACCCTGACGCCCCAGATAGCGCACCCTCAGGGCTTCGAGCTCGTCCAGGCTCTTGGCCCTCTCGACGTCCTGCAGGATCTCTTCCATAGCCCTCCCGAAAAGGCTGGGGCGGCCTCAGCCGCCCCGCGGAAGTTCATGCGAACCTCCGCCTTCAGCCCAAAAAGCGCTTCATCCAGGCCATCTTGACATGAAGCGGGAAGCTGGCGCAAGGCGATCATCCCCCCAGCTGCGACGATCCCAAAGCCGGCAGTTGCCCGCTGGGCCACCGAGCCCCGATCAGCCCGACGACTTGCCGAGCGGGCGCCTGCGAGCAACAGGCAGAATCGTCCCCGCAGGTTCGCGCCCCTGGAGCTCCAACCAGAAGGTGGCCATCTCCACCACGGCCTGCAGACGCTCTTCCAATGGCAGCTCTTGCCAACGCGGGAGCTCAGCAGGAACCTCCTCAAAGCGGTACTTGCGAACCATGGCCCTCAGCTTCACACCCCATCCTCCAGGCTCTCGACATCGCGCAGGTCGAGCGAACGCCCAAACGCTCGCTTGAGGCGGATGAAGTCCTCTTTCGCGACGACTCGCACCGCCACCCCCTTCACCGTGTGCACCTGGGCGCGGGCGTAGGCAGCATCGAAGTCTTGGTCTTCGAGGAGGATCAAGTCCACGCGGTTGGGCTCGTACCCCAGCTGGACCACTCCCGGTGTCGCGAGGTCCTCGAGCGTGAGGCCGAGGTCATCGCCACCAAAAAAGCGGGTGATGGCCCTGAGCAGACGCTCAGCCTCGCGTGGATCCACCCAGAGATCGAGGTCTTTGGTGAAGCGGGGTATACCCAAAAAGGCGAGGGCATATCCCCCGATGACCAGGGCTCGAGCGCCCTCCTCGTTGAGCACACGGACCAATTCGAGCATCTCCTGAGTCATCGTTCCCACAGCACGGTCTGGACGCTACCCCCACCATCCAGCATACTCGTGTATCGCGCTGCGGCGCCGCGATCAGCGAGCCCCTTGCCCTGGCGCCTTGTGCCAAGCTGGCTCAAGACAACAGAGGCTCTAGGTTCTTTGGGACATGATTGCCGGCCGCGCGGCAAAGGGCGAACTCCCGATCGCCGCCACCGCACCCCTCTCATCCGAGCTTGAGCTCAGGGCACCCTCGTTTGGTAACCTGAGGTCATGGAGAGTCTCGTGGTTTGTCCTGCGTGTGGGGCGAACAATCGGATCAAGGACCCTCCGCAAGGCCAGGTCCCGGTCTGCGGGGCCTGCAAGGCTCCTCTTCCCTGGGTGGTCGAGGTCGGCAGCCGCGGCCTCACCCCCGAGCTTCAAGCCCCCGTCCCGGTCCTTGTGGACTTCTGGGCCGAGTGGTGCGCCCCGTGCCGGGCCATCGCCCCGATCCTCGAGGAGCTCGCTCGCGAGTATGCCGGCAAGCTCAAGGTCGTCCGCCTCAACGTCGACCTCCACCCCCTGCCGGCCAGCGCCTATCACGTCCGGAGCATCCCTACCCTGATCCTCTTCAAAGATGGCGTTCCGGTGGACTCCTGGGTTGGCGCGATGCCCAAAGCGACGCTGAAGAGCTATCTGGAGCCGCATCTGCAGGCTCCTAGAGCCCAAGCCTGATCCGCATTTCTCATACAACTTGAGATGTTTCCCATATGGATTCGATCTACAATGACCGAAGAGCTCTCAAGGGCTCAGACCGCTTATGAAACGATTCGCTCTTCTGCTCGCCCTTAGCTGCTCGCTGGCCCTCGCGAGCACTCCCCAGGTCCAAAGCCTCCTCGAGCAAGCTCAGTCGCTCGCCGCCCAGGCCCAGAAGACCTATGTCGGGGCTTATCCGGATGATCCCTTATGGGGGCAGGCGATTCAAGTCGCCAAACGGGCCACCGAGCTCGACCCCAAGGACCCCGCGGCCTGGCAGCTTCTGGCCCAGCTCTACACGACCACCCACTGGTGGTACCCGGCCCGACAGGCCTGGCTCACCTACCTCCAGCTCGTCCCCAACGACCCCAAGGCGGCCGCTGAGCTCGAGAAAGTCGACATCCAGCTCGGCTATATCGCCTACGAGCGCAACCATCTCGCGCACGCCAAGATGTACTTCAAAGAGGCCGCCCAATACGCTCCCCAGGACGATGTGCCCCTCCAGTGGCTCGGGCGGATCGCCCTCGAGGAAGGCCACCCCCACCGGGCCCAGACCTACTGGGCGGAGGCCGAGAAGCTCAATCCGAGCCCGCAGAACGCCTACTTCCTGGCCCAAAGTCAGGAGATCGCAACCCACGGGGCCACGGCTGTCAAGGCCTTCGAGGAGGGCTACCAGGCCTATACCTCAGGGCACTACCACCAGGCCCTCCAGGACTTCCAGACTGCGTTGCAGAACTCGCCCAATTGGGTCGAGGCAGAGCGCTGGGTCGGGCGCACCGCGCTCAAGCTCAATAATCCCCAGCAAGCCCTGCAAGCCTGGGAGGCGGTGGTCGCCTCACCGCAGGCTACCCCAGGAGATCGCTACTTCCTCCAGCTCTCCCAGCTCGCCGTCCGCCACGGGCTAGAGGCAGCCCAAGCCTTCTTGGATGGGGTGGGCAGCTACAGCCAGGGCAACTACACCCAGGCCCTCTCTAGCTTCCAGCTCGCCGTGCAGAAGGCCTCTGATTTCGCCGAGGCCTGGTACTGGCTCGGCCGCACCGAGTACAAGCTGGGACAGTATCAGCTCGCTGCCCTGGCCTATCACACCGTCCTCCAGCTCCAACCCAACAACGCGAACGCCCAGTACTGGTACCAACAAGCGCTCAAGCAAGCTCAGACTCAGTGAGCTCTATCCTGGCCCTTTACTTTCCTCAAGGCTATCGCCTAGAGTAGAGCTGCCCGGGAGGACCGAGGCCTAAGCCGCCCCGGGCAGTCTCCTTAAAGCCGAGGATCGGACCTTGGAGCGCTTAGTCCCCCCCAACTTCATCACCGAGATCATCGAGGAGGATCTTAGGCTCGGGCGCTACAGCAAGATCGTCACCCGCTTTCCTCCCGAGCCCAACGGCTACGCCCACCTTGGCCACGCCATTGCGAGCTTCATCGATTTTGGCATCGCAATCGACTACAACGGCGAGTGCCGGCTCCGCTTCGACGACACCAACCCTGAGACCGAACGGGAAGAGTATGTCGAGGCGATCATCGAGGACATGCGCTGGCTGGGCTGGGACTGGGGCGAACGGCCGAGCTTCGCTTCGGATTACTTCGACGAGCTCTACGCCATGGCCGTCCGCCTCATCCAGAAAGGGCTCGCCTACGTCGACAGCACTCCCCCCGAGCTCATGGCCCGCCTCAGGGGCACCGTAGAGACGCCAGGCACCCCCACACCCGACCGCGAGCGGCCAATTGAAGAAAACCTCGAACTCTTTGAGCGGATGCGCAAAGGGGAGTTCAGCAACGGGGCCTACGTCCTGAGGGCGAAGATCAGCCTGGACAGCCCCAACATGAAGCTGCGGGATCCCGTCCTCTACCGGATCGTCCACGCGCACCACTACCGCACGAAGGACCGCTGGTGCATCTATCCCTCCTACGACTTCGCTCAGCCCCTCACCGATGCCCTCGACGGGGTGACCCACTCGCTCTGCTCCCTCGAGTTCGTCGATAACCGGGCCGTCTACGACTGGCTCCTCGATCAGCTCTGGGAAGGCCCGATCCGCCCCCACCAGTATGAGTTCGGCCGCCGAAGCCTAGAGTACACGGTGGTCTCCAAGCGCAAGCTGCGCCGGCTCGTCGAGCAGGGCTGGGTCGCAGGCTGGGATGATCCCCGGATGCCCACCCTCGCTGGGGTCCGCCGGCGGGGGACTCCCCCTTCAGCCGTCCGGCGCTTCGCGGCGAGCGTGGGCATCTCCCGCACCAACCGGACGGTCGACCTCGGGCTCTTCGAGCATGCGGTGCGCGAAGAGCTCAACCTCCAAGCCCCGCGCGTTTTGGCGGTCACCCAACCGCTCAAGGTCATCCTCATCAACCTCGAGGAGGAGCTCACCCTCCAGCTTCCCTACTGGCCTCCTGACGTCATCGCCCTCTCCCCCGACGGCCGGGTCACCCTGCCCAACGGGGAGCGGGTTCCCCCCGAAGCAGCCCTGCGCCCAGTCCCTCTCACCCGCGAGCTCTACATCGAAGCCGAGGATTTCTCGCTCAACCCACCGAAAGGCTTCAAACGCTTGGTCGAAGGAGGTACGGTCCGCCTCAGAGGAGCCGGGGTGATCCGCTGCGAAGAGGTCCGCCGGAGCGATCGAGGTGTCGAGGAACTCTACTGCCGCTTGCTTCCCGAAGGGAGCAAGGCGCAAGGGGTCATCCACTGGGTGAGCGCCACTCACGGACTACCCGCTGAATTTCGCCTCTACGACCGGCTCTTTCGAGTACCCGAACCAGAACGGGAAGAGGAGGGCTGGATGGACGCCCTCAATCCCGAGAGCTTGATCATCCGCCACGGCTACGTTGAGCCCAGCATCGCCCACGATCCCCCCAACACCCGATACCAGTTCGAGCGGCTTGGCTACTTCTGGCAGGATCCCCTCGAGTCCCGACCCGATCGGCTCATCTTCAATCGCATCATCGCGCTCAAGGACTCCTGGAAAGGGGGGCGCTGAACCCTAGGCCGCTGGATCGAGGGGCTCCTCCATTCAGCAGGGTTGACAGCTACTCAGGCTTTGATCATCCATATCAGCCATGAAGCTCTCCGCTGGGTCCGCACCTCGGGGACCATCCTGGCGGAAGAGCCCCTCCCCGAGAGGCGCACCATGCTCTGTGCCCGGGGTTCCTCCACCGACCAGAGGGAAGACCTAGAGCGCCTGAAGGCCTTCGCTCAAGGCCAGGAGTGGGAAGACGAGGAGGTGGCCGCCCTGAGGGACCTCCTGGAGATCTTCACCTCCGCCTGCAAGCGGCCTTCGGCGGTGGGACGCGGGTCATCCCCTTCCGCGTTGAGCTCAACCCTAACAGCACAAAGCCTTGGCCCAACACATGGGCGCCACCCGCTTCGCTTGAAACTGGGGCCCTCAAGGTATGGCAAGAGGAGGCTCAAGCTCCCCGCTTCAAGCAGAAGATGCTCTTCGCCACCGTCTCCAAGGAGGTGAAGACCGAAGGTGACGTAGTGGGTGTGGAGTTGGGTCCATCCTCCTTCGCCATCCTCTCTGGCAGGACCTGGATCGAGGCTCCGAAGCCTAAGAAGGGCTCAAACAACGGGAGGAAGGCCGCCCTTCTCCTGGCCCGGCTCCACCGGAAGGTCAAGCACCTGCGCTAAGACTTCCTCCACAAGCTCACCACGAGGCTGGCGAAGATCACGCCACTCCTGGTGGTCCCACGAAGCTTCCCTTCCACCCGCCTTTGCTCCCGCTATGGGTGCCTCCACGGAAAGAGGCCTCTTTGAGGATCTTCTGGTGTGAGGACTGCGGTCTGGAGATGGACCGGGACCTGAACGTAGCCCTGAGCTGCGGGTTGCGGAACGGTATGAGCGAGTCCCATGGCGTCTTGGCTGAATCCCTCGGCTCAACGCCTTCTGCCTGCTCCAGTAGATCGAACAGAGTGGCCCACGACGGTGGCCCTTTGCTCATCCCAAAGCGATTAGAACAAAGTGGGTTGTACTGGTGAGTCTCGCTTATTTTGGCCCGTGTCCTCAGCAATAACAGGTTGAATCGGGTGGCCAAGGAGTAAAAAGTCGGGAATTGCGAGGGGTTCGACACGGAGAAATACCGCACGGCCACCGCTACGGACCTCTTCTCGAAGCTCCATCAGTAAGCGGCCCAATGCGTTCACTCCGACGAGGGTCTGATCATCAACAGCCTTGGCACCCCAGAAGTCATCCTTCCGTAATTGCTCAACGATCGGATGGTGATCCGTTTCGAGTAGGAGTGCGCTGAACTTTTCCCAATTCTGCACCAGCTTCACACGCAGGCACCAGCGCATGATCTCGACCCGCACCTGATCCCAATCCGGCCGCGAGTTGCGCCGGTATGGCTTGCTCTTCATCTTTGCGGTCATCGGGCTTGCTTGCTCGATGATCAACCGCTGGAGATCCGGTTGATAGGGGAAACGACAGGCCTGATACAGTGCTTCCGAGGTGCGAATGGGGATGCCGTTGACCTTCAGAGGAAATCCTCCGGCCATGTTGGAGAGCCCGCCAAAGGGCTCGTCGGTCTTCCAGAAGACCACGCTTTGATGGCGGTTGTAAGTGCGCACCTGCTTGTTCTTGAGCTGCTCAGAGCGCGACATCGGAGTCAACCTCCCGCGCGTAGGTCTTCCGCGGAAAAAGCGGATACCACCTCGAGAGTGGGTGGCTCTCTTTCTCATTTGGGTCTCCCCACCATAGCGCCAGAGGGGTGTTGTTTGGGCAGTTTCGATAGGTGACAATAAGCGAACCAAACCCAAGGCCGAACTTAATGTAGCCAAGTGGCCGTAATACGTTGCTCGGGTTCTGGCTTAAAGAACGGATACGCATTCCCGCAACAAGAAGTTCGCGTTCAAGGAGTTGTCTGCCTTCTTCCGACGAGAAAATTTTGTGTTCGAGCTTGCCGCCTGGCTTACGTGGCTCGAACGGGAACTTCTTCTCCTCGGCCATGTATGCCTTAAGCGCCTCATCATCCGGGATAATCGTAGGCCAGAGTACGTCTGACGAGTCGCGATATGCTTTTCTGTTTTCCAACTTGATGTCATGCCGCCAATACACGGCGATGTTTTTGCCAACTTTTTTGATGGCTCCCCGAATCCTATCTCGAGCATAGTAGTAGCCGCTGTGCACAGCGATGCAAATTTACCTGCACTGCGGCTTTGTCAGGAGCATCTTGAATCCATGCTTCTAGATCGCGCTGCACCCGGTTGCCCGTGAAAATACCATCGTCCAGGTAAATGAAGATGTCTTTGCGCTGACCGCAGTCCTCGTTGCCGAAGCCGAACTCGCCCCTAAGCACTTCGAGAACAAAGCCAACATATCTCTTTGGCTGTTACCGCCGCCCTGGATGTCGAGAAAATTGGCTGAACGCCAGAATTCCTTGGGGTTATCGCCAGCGATATTTTTTGCGTAAATAAGTTTGCGGAGAAAATCCAACACCCGCTGCTTGGAGAAATAGGTTCGCTTCAGGACGTGGTCAAGCTCATTCAGGATGGGAATCTGCACATCGTCGTTGAATTGCTGAATCCAACGCTCAACGTGATCGGCGATCGGGCGTGGTAGGATTCCATCGCGATAGTCTTGGATCGTCCTTGCGATAGAAGACAGCAGTTCCCGTCGTTGATTCATGCTGGAGCACCCTCCATAACTTTAGATGCGTCACAGTACTGGCGACCAGATCCAGCGCCTCTCCATGCTCGAGCGGGTGATGAGCAACGGCTCCTCACCCCGGCGGTGCACGATGGGTCGTGGGTCCTTGCCACCCATGAGTTCCAGGTCGCTCTAGGGTGGACGAGGGGGCGTGGAGCCGAATTCGTAGCCCAGGAGGGTAGCACTCGATAGGGTCGAAGAAACCGGCCCGCTGATATGAACATAGGACCTATTTAGGCTAGCATAGGCCTCTCGTACCTGGTAATCGAAGGGGCAACCTTCCCGGTGGCCCCGGGGATTCATGGACCCCTCGCGCGCCCTGCCGGGCCCATCGGAGGTCTGGGAGAGCCTCGGCGGTGCCGAAGGGTCCGGTTCACCTCCGCCTCCCGGAAGCGGCGGACCTTCTCGCTCTCTTGGTTGAAAGCTGTCCAACCTTCGACTTTAGGGAAGGACCACGGTATCAAGGCTCAAGATCCTCTAGCCTAAGGCCATGAGAGATCCGAGCGCCCCTTCCCACGACCTCGCCTCGCCAAGGAACCTTGTCTGGCACCGAGCTGACCTCCGCGTCCACGACCACCCAGCCCTCAGCGAAGCCCTGCGCCAGGGCCCAACAGTGGGGCTCGTCATCCTCGATCCGGCCATCCTCAAGACCACCTCTCCTCGACGGCAGGCCTGGTTCTACGCCAACGTGGCGGCGCTTCGAGAGGCCTACCGAGCGCGCGGAGGCCTGCTTCTAATCCGCTCGGGAGCTCCTTGGGAAGTCCTCCCAGCCTTGGTCCAGGAGCTCGGGATCCAAGAGGTCTACAGCACCCTCAACAGCACCCCCTACGCCCGCTATCGCGATCAGCGGGTCGAAGCTGCCCTGGGCTGGAAGATCCGCTGGTTCCCCGGCCAGTACATCCACGAGCCCGGAAGCTTAGGGGCCTACCGGGTCTATACGCCGTATGCGCGCCGCTGGTGGTCGCGACCGATGGGGGCTCCCTTGCCGGCCCCCGAGCGCTTCCCAGAGCTTCCTCCCCTCGAGGAGGGCAAGCTTCCCCCCTTCCCTACCCCGCCGCTGCTGGCCGGCGAAACGGCCGCCCGGCAGGCCCTCGACCGCTTTCTCAGCGAACAGCTCAGCGCCTACCCACAAGCCCGCGACCGCCTCGACGGCTCGGGAGGCTCGAGGCTCTCCCCCTACTTCACCCTTGGGGTCCTCTCCCCTCGCGAAGCCGCCCAGCTCGCCCTGGCCAGCGGAAGCCCAGGAGCCCAAAAGTGGGTCGCTGAGCTCTGCTGGCGGGACTTTAGCGGGGATCTCCTCTACCACTTCCCCGAGATGACCGAGCGAGCCCTCGACCCCCGCTTCGAAGCGCTCCCTTGGAACGACGACGAGGAGCTCTTCGAGGCCTGGCTCGAAGGGGCGACCGGCATCCCGGTCGTCGACGGGGCGATGCGAGAGCTAAAGAGCACCGGCTTCCTCTCCAACCAAGGCCGGATGATCGCCGCTCAGTTTGCGGTCAAGATCGCCCTCCTCCCTTGGCAGCGCTGCGAGGCGGCCTTCCGTCAGCTCCTCCTCGATGGAGACCGAGCCTCCAACCTCCAGGGATGGCAGTGGGCGGGGGGGCTCGGAGTCGACGCCGCCCCCTACTTCCGGATCTTCAACTTCGACCACCAGCTCGAGGTTCACGACCCCGAGGGGACCTGGCGCGCCCGCTGGGTCCTCCCGCACCCCCCTCGGATCGACTGGCAGGCCGGCCGCCGGCGCTACCTCGAGCTCGCCCAGCGCCTCTTAGCCCACGAGCGCGTAGCCGATACCCGGGGCAATGCCCAAGAGGAGGAGGAGGATGAGGCCTAGCCAGACCGTGCCGCGAGCGAGCGGGCTCAGACGCTGAGGAGCTCCCTCGGGCGGCGAGGAGAAGACGACCAGGCCGAGAAGCCGGAGGTAGTAGTAGGCCGAGACTGCCGAGGTGATGAGGGCGAGGACCACCAGGCCGTACTCGCCAGCCTGGGCAGCTTGCACAAAGACCAAGTACTTAGCCCAGAACCCCACCAGCGGGGGGATCCCGGTGAGCGAGAGCATGGCCGCCGCGAAGCCCAGACCCATCAGGGGGTCGCGGTAGAGCAAGCCCTGTAGGCGCTCATAGGGCACCTCTCGGTCCGAGATGGCGCTCAGAATAGCAAAGGCCAGCCCGGTGGCGAGCAGGTAGGCGATCAGGTAGAAGCTGAGGGCCGGTACGCCTTGGGGGCTGTAGAGGGCCAGGGCGATGTAGCCGGCTTGGGCGATCGAGGAGTAGGCCAAGAGGCGCTTGGCCTCCTTCTGGGCCAAAGCTCCCAGGTTGCCGAAGATCACGCTGAGGGCGATCAGGATCCCAAGACCCAGACCCCAGCCCCCCAGATCGGCGGGGAGCAGGACCCGAATCAGGGCGGCAAAGCCCGCTGCCTTGACCGCTGTGGCCATGGTCAGGCTGATCTCGGTGGGGCTTCCCTGATAGACATCCGGCGTCCACCACTGGAAAGGGACCAGGGCCACCTTGAAGGCTAAGGCGCTCAGGATGAGGAAGAGGCTCGCCACGTAGAGCGGACCCGTTCCGGCAGCCTGGGCGTCAAAGCTCCCGGTCGCCCCGAAGTGGAGGGCGATCCCGTAGAGGAAGATCGCTGCCGCAAGAGCACCCAGGAGGAAGTACTTGAGGCCCGCCTCGTAGCCCGTGAGATCCCGCCGCCAGGTCGCCAGAGCGTAGAGCGGAAGGGAGAAGAGCTCCAGGGCGACCAGGAGGACCACCAGGTTGGTCGTCGAGGCGATGACGTGGATGCCGAAGGCAGTATAGAGGAGGAGGAGCGGATACTCCCAGCGCTCCGAGCGGGAGAGGAGGAGGCTCCAGCCCACCCCTAAGAGGGCCACCAGGGTGATCGCCTGGGAGACCCGATCGACCCGGTAGAGCCCCCCGAAGGCCGAGGCGTGCGCTCCCCAGGTGAGGGCCAAAACGATGAGGCCCGCAGCTACGGTGAGCAGAGCGAAAAGGCGAACCCAGCGAGCTCCCAGGAAGATCCCGAGGAGGCTGAGGACGGTGGAGGCACCGCCGAGGATGTAGAGGTTCATAGACCCCCCTGGATCAGGTGGACGAAGCTCCGGGCTACTGGGTCGAGGAGCTCGGTGAAGAGCTTGGGATAGAGGCCCAAAAGGAGGACGGCAACGACGAGCAGAGCTCCGAAGACCCACTCCTGGCCGCTCAGGTCCAGAAGGCGAAGGCCCGCAGGCAGCGAGAGGGTCTTCTCCTGGAAGACTTTCTGATAGGCGGTGAGCGCATAGGCAGCCGCCGCGATCACCGAGAGGAAGCCGACAAAGGTCCACCAGGGGCTCGCCTGATAGGCTCCCAAGAGGGACATGAACTCGCCGGGGAAGCCGGAGAGGCCCGGCAGGCCGATCATGGCCATGGTGAGGATGAGGCCTAGAGCAGCCAGCGCCGGCATGCTCCGGGCCAGCCCACGGACCCCCCCGATCTCGAGGGTCCCGGTCCGCTCGGCCAGGCGCCCGGAGAAGAGGAAGAGCCCTCCTGTATAGATCATCGAAGCCCCCAGGAGGAAGATGGCCCCCACTGCCCCGATCTCGGTGCCGCTGAAGAGGCCCAAGGCGGCGAGGCCCATGTGCGAAAGGCTCCCATAGGCCCAAAGCCGCTTCCAGTCCTTGGCCGCAAAGGCCACCCAGGCCCCGTAGAGGGCGGTGAGGGCGGCGAGGAAGAGGAGGAAGCCCCGGAAGGCCATGAACGGGCCGGGAAGCAAGGGGAGCACCCAGCGGAAGAGGCCGAAGATCCCGACTTTGTAGAGGGTCCCCATGGCATCAGCGAGACCCGAGGGGTGGTTCTCGGCGTGAAAGAGGGGAAGCCAGGGATGGAGCGGGACCAGAGGGGTCTTCACCGCCATGGCCAGGAGGAAGCCCAGGAAGACCCAGGTACCGGCCACCCCGCCGAGGGGGTGCTGGGCGAGGTCGCTGAGCAAGAAGCTCGGCGAGCCGCTCAGAAAGCGAAGGGCCAGGATCGAGGCGAGCATCGGCAGCGAGCCGGCCAGGGTGAAGAGGGCGAAGGTGAGGAGCGCCCGGACCCGCTCAGCCCCTCCGTAGAGGCCCAGCATGAACAAGGAGGGGATCAAAGTGGCCTCGAAGAAGAGGTAGAAGAGGACCAGATCGGTGGCCGCGAAGATCCCCAAGAGGCCGGTCTCCATGCAGAGCGCCAAGGCCAAAAAGCGGGGAGGAACCTGGGCGATCCAGATGCCGAGGAGGCTCACCAGACCCACCGCAAACCACAAGAAAAGGCCCGCCCCGTCGAGGCCGACCGCGTAGTTGACGCCAGCCCCCGGGAGGAGGGGGATCTGGGTCTGGTCGGCCATCCCACCCGGATAGGTGATGGCCAGGGCGAGGATGAGGAGAAAGGTGAGCAGAGCCACACCAAGCGCCCAGCCCCGCCCAAGCTGGGGCCAGACGAGGAGGATGAGCCCACCGAGGAGGGGAAGGAATAAGGCCAGATGGATCATCGAAGAACCCCCAAAAGGAGGAGTACGGCGGCGGCCAGAATCAGGCCAGCCGCATAGGTCCTTAAGTAGCCGCTCTCCAAGCGGGCCAGCCAGCCACCCAGGCCCCCGATCCCGCGGGCCAGACCGCCGAAGAAGCTCTCCAGCAGGCCTCCATCACCGGCCCAGAGGAGGTTCGCCAGGACCTTGGCCGGGCGGACCAGGAGGGCGTTGTAGAGCGCATCGACATAGAAGCTCTGACCGGAGGCTTCCTGAAAGGCGAGGTACCAGCGGGGTAGGTCGGAGCGTTGGTAGAACCTCAGGCCCACCGCGAGGGCCGCGAGCGCCAGAAGGCCAGAGAGGAGGAGGAGCCCCCACTCAGTCCCCTCCCCGACCCGAGGCCGACTCACCAGGGCTAGGTTGGCATCCAGGAAGGGGCGCAGGAGGTTCGGGAGCGGGCGGGGAAGCCCCAAGAATCCGGCGAAGACCGCACCCACGGCGAGGATCCAGTTGGGGAGGGTCATCACCGGAGGGGCCTCGTGGGGATGGGCCGAGCCCCGATACTGACCCAAGAAGACCAAGACATACCACCGCATCGCGTAGAGCGCGGTGAGCAGAGCGACCAAGAGGCCGCCGAAGTAGAGGAGGAAGTGGACCGGGAAAGCGGCCGACAGGATGGCGTCTTTCGACCAAAACCCGGCGAGGAGGGGAAAGCCGGAAAGGGAGAGGGCCCCGATCAGCGCCTGCAGGCTGGTCTGGGGAAGAAAGCGGCGCATCCCTCCCATCTTCCGCATATCCTGCTCCCCTCCCAGAGCGTGGATCACCGAGCCGGAGGAGAGGAAGAGGAGGGCCTTGAAGAAGGCGTGGGTGAGGACATGGAAGAGGGCGATCCAGTAGGCTCCCACCCCGACGGCCAAGAACATATAGCCGAGCTGGGAGATCGTCGAATAGGCCACCACCCGCTTGATGTCCCACTGGCCAAAAGCGGAAAGCGCTCCATACGCTGCGGTGATCAGGCCGAGGATCGCGATGAGCAAGGAGATGCCCGGTGTGTTCGCGTAGATGAAGCTGCTGCGGGCTAGGAGGTAGACCCCAGCGGTGACCATCGTCGCGGCGTGGATCAAGGCCGAGACCGGAGTTGGGCCTGCCATCGCATCGGGGAGCCAGACCATGAGGGGGACCTGGGCGCTTTTGCCGATGGCCCCCACCAGGAGCAACAGGGCAGCCACCCAGAGCCCAGCCGGTAGGGCCGAAGCTCCTTGAATGCGGGCTTCCAGGCCCGAGATGGAGAGGGTCCCGAAGTGGGTGTAGAGCCAGGCCATGCCCAGAAGAAAGCCCAGATCGCCGATCCGGTTGACGATGAAGGCCTTGCGGGCCGAGTCAGCGTTGACCCGCTCGCCATACCAAAAGCCGATGAGGAGATAGCTGGCGAGGCCCACGCCCTCCCAACCGATGAAGAGGATGGGGTAGGCGTTGGCCAAGACCAGGATGAGCATCATGGCGATGAAGAGGTTGAAGTAGGCAAAGAACCGGCTATAGCCCTCATCGCCGTGCATGTAGCCGATCGCGTAGACGTGGATCAGAAAGCCGATCCCGCTGACGATCAGGACCATGAACCCTGCCAGGTGGTCGAGCCGGAAGCTGAGCGAGATCCCCGGCAGCCAGTTGGGCAGCGACCAGGAAGCCCCTCCCTGGGCGAGGAGGACGAGGCCCAAGAGGAAGCTCACCAAGACGAGCGCGCTCGCGATGACCCCGGGAAGGGGCTCTTTGAACGAGCGGCCGAAGAGGCCGAGCAGAGCGAAGCCCAAAGCGGGAGCCAGGATGATGAGGAGCAAGAAGACGCCGTGCACGACTACCCCCGGAGCTGTTGCAGATCGTCCACCTCGGTCGTCTCCCGGTGGCGGAAGATCGCGACGATGAGGGCCAGCCCAACTGCGACCTCAGCCGCTGCGATCGCGATGACGAAGAGGGCCACCACCTGACCGTCGAGGAGACCTAAGGCGCGAGAGAACGAGATGAGGGCTAGGTTCGCCGCATTGAGCATGAGCTCGATCGAGAGGAAGATGAGGATCGCGGTCCTCCGGGTCAGCGCTCCGTAAGCGCCCAGCGCGAAGAGAAGGGTTGAGACGACCAGGAAGGTCATCGGAGGGCCTCCTCGCGCGAGGGCTCAGCGGGCTTGGGAGGGCGGTGCGGCTCGACCAAGACCACCGCCACCACGGTCGCCACTAAGAGCAGGAAGCCGATGAGCAAGGTGACATAAAGCCAGTCCCCCGCCCCATAGAGCAAGGGGCCTAACGCCTGGGGCAGACCTCCGTGAAGAGGAGCAGGATGGGCAGGAGGGCTGAAGTGGGCTAGAGCTGCGATCAGCCCCCCGGCGAGGATGAGCGCTCCGAGCAGGGCCCAAGGAGCCAGCCCCGGCAGGGGGTTCACCCCCACATCGGCCTGCGCGGCCTGCAAGAGCATGATCACGAAGAGGAAGAGGACCACGATGGCCCCCGCGTAGACGATGATCTGGGTCATCGCGACGAAGCGGGCATCTAGGCCCACATAGACTCCGGCTAGGACCAGGAAGTTGCCAATCAGGGCCAAGGCGGCATGGACCGCGTTGCGGCTTCGGACTACCGCCAGGCCGCTCAGAAGCAAGAGGGCTGAGGCCAAGAGCTCAGGCAGATTCATGCTCGTCCTCCTCTTCCCGCTGGGGCTTGGGGGCCAAAGGAGCTTTGAACCCTTCGAGTTCGGGACGGACGTAGGGGACCTGATAGCCCCGGCGGACCGGCCTTCCGGTATACTCGGCCTCCCGGCGCTGAGGCTTGCTCCCCACCACCTCGACGAGAAGATCCTCCTTGCCGTAGACGAAGTCCGAGTAGCGGTAGTCGGCCATCTCGAAGTCGTAGCCCATGACGATGGCCCCGGTCGGGCAAGCCTCCTCGCACAGGCCGCAGAAGATGCAGCGGAGCATGTTGATCTCGTAGACCCGGGCGTAGCGCTCCCCCGCGCTCACCGGATGCTCGGGGTCGTTCTCGGCAGCCTCCACGTAGATCGCATACGCCGGGCAGGCCGCCGCGCAGAGCGAGCAACCGATACACTTCTCTAGGCCATTGGGATGGCGGGTTAGGACGTGGCGGCCGTGGAAGCGGGGTTTGAGGGCGATCGGGGCATCCGGATAGGGCACCGTAACCGGTTTGGAGAAGAGGGAGCGGAGCGTGATGCCCAAGCTTTGGGCAAGGGCCAGAATGCTCATAGGGCACCTCCGGGGCGGGAGCTCGGCCTTGAGGCGAGGAGGGCGCTCACCACGATGGCCAACAAGGCGAGGAGCGAGAGGAGGAGCTGAAGGGTCAGGCTGGCCTTGAGGGCGACGAGGAGCGCGGTGAGGAGAAACCAGGCCAGCGCGATGGGAAGCAGCCGGCCCCAGCCGAAGCGCATGAGCTGGTCGTAGCGCAAGCGGAACCAAGTCGCCCGCAGCCAGATGAAGATGAAGAGGAAGATGGCCATCTTGAGGAGCATCCAGAGATAGGGGATCTCAGGCAGCCCCGGTATCTGCCATCCACCCAAAAAGAGGGTGGGGATGAGCGCCGAGGCGGTGATGAGGTGGACATATTCGGCCATCTGGAAGAGTGCCCACTTGATCGAGCTGTATTCGGTATGGTAGCCGCCCACCAACTCCTGCTCCGCCTCCGGGAGGTCGAAGGGGGTGCGGGCAGCTTCGGCCAGGCTGGTGATGAAGTAGATTCCGAACGAGGGGAAGGCGTAGAGGATCAGCCAGCCGTGCTGGGCCTGCCAAGCCACGATGTCTTGCAGGTTGAGCGAGCCCACCAGGAGCACTGGGGCGAGGAGGCTCATCCCCAGAGCCAGCTCGTAGGAGATGAGGGCTGCCGACGAGCGGAGCGAGCCGAGGAGGCTGTACTTGGAGTTGGAGGCCCAGCCGGCCAGGAAGATGCCGTAGACGGCCATCTCGGCGACCGCAAAGAGGTAGAGGATCCCCACATCCAGGTTGATGACCCAAGGGTTCCAGCCGAAGAAGGCGTGGGGCGGACCGAAGGGGATGAGGCCAAAGGCCATCAGCGCGAAGGTAATCGAGATGATCGGGGCGAGGAGGAAGACGAAGCGATCGGCCTTAGCCGGGATCAGGTCCTCCTTGAAGATCGACTTGATCGCATCGGCCAGAGGCTGAAAGAGGCCGCTCGGCCCCACCCGGTTCGGCCCCTGGCGGATCTGAAAACGGGCCAAAAAGCGCCGCTCGACCAGGGTCATATAGGCAAACGCGGTGAGGAGGGCCAAGACGACCAGCAAGGCTTTGATCGCCACCACCCAAAGAGGATCGCTCATGCTCGACCTCCTGCCAAGACCCGAAGGGGCCAGCGCCGACCCGCCCAGACCCCCAGAGCCGGAGCGAAGAGCCAACCCGGAGCCAGCGTCTCATCGAGGCGGACCTTGGTCTTTTGGGGCCCTTCAGGGAGCTCCAGCTCCACCTCGGCGCCGGGAGTCAGGCCCAAGCTTTGGGCCATCTGGGGGTGGAGCCAGAGCTCGACGGAGGCCACCTTGGCGACCGCCGCCCCGCGTAGGTGGGGGCGCTTCCACATCGAAGGGCGCAAGTAGACGTTCCCCTCTTCGCCCTGAGCCGGCCACTGAGCCCGGCGCCCTTCCCAAAGCGCCCCTTCTGAAGGAAGGCCATAGCGCTCTTTGAGAAGGCGCTGAGCCTGGCGGAGGAGGCGGATCGGCGGGGTGAGGCCCGCCGCCTCGGCCAGGACCGCGAGCGCGGCTACCGCCCCGTCGGCCTCCCCGTTCTCGATGCCGGCCGGCTCGAGGAGCCGGACCCGACCTTCCAGGTTGACGAAGCTCCCCCGCCGCTCGTAAGGCCCCTGGGCGGGCAGGATGACGTCGGCATAGCGCTCGGCCAGAGGATCGAGCTGGCTCAAGTGGAGGATCCTAAAGTGCAGGCTGCGGAGCTGCTCCTCGCTGGGGGTATAGCCGAAGAAGGCCGCTTTAGGCCCCGGGCTGTGCCAGGCCGCTCCCCCCGCTTTGGGGTAGAGCCCGAGCAGCTCCAGGCCCCGGGCGTGGGGAGCGGGGGTCATGGCCAAGACCTTGAGCCGCTTCGCCTCGGCCAGCTCGGCGACCTGCCGGGCCGCTTCCGGCTGGTTGAGGATCCCCGCTCCAATGATGAGGAGCGCTCCGGGGACCAGGCGCTCGGAGAGAGGGTGAGCCCCCTGGGCCAGCTGGGCCAGCCAGGCCGCCTCAGCCCCGGGAGCGAGGCGCTCGCGGAAGGCCGCCCAGCGCTCCAAGGCGATGGGATAGGGGGTCGCGACGGCCAACTTCTCCCGCTGGCGGGGCATCCGCTCCTTGATCGCCAGGTTGGCGAAGGGAGTGCCGTGAGCGAGCGGGGCAGCTGGGCGAAGGCCGCGGATCCACTCGGAGAGGCGGAGGTGGACGATGGGGGCTTCCTCGGTGGGATCGCCGAGGAGGAGGATGAAGGAGGCCGCGAGCAGATCCTCGAAGGTCGCCGAGAACGTCGTAGCGGGCACCTCGGTCCGCCCTGCGAAGTCGCGGTGAGGGGTCCCAAGCGCCTCGGCCAACTCGAGGGCGGCGAGCCCTTCTTCGAGCGTGGCGTCCCCCGAGAGATAGAGTCCAAGCTCGCTGTTGCCGATCCGCTCGAGGCCCTGCCGGATGACCTGGGCGGCTTCCTCCCAGCTCGACTCGACCAGCCTGCCCCCTTTGCGGAGGAGCGGGCGCTTGAGGCGGCCTTGCATGAGCCCCTCATGGGCGAAGCGCCCCGCGTCGCAGATCCAGGCCTCGTTGACCTCGGGCACCTCGCGGGCCCGGATCCGCTCGAGCTCCCCGCTGCGGGCATCGACCGTGATCCCGCAGCCCACCGAGCAGAGCGTGCAGGTGCTGGGGGTCTGATCGTATTCCCAATTGCGCCCCCGGAAGCGGGCGGTTAGATCGAGGAGGGCTCCGACTGGGCAGATGTCGGTGATGTTTCCGCTAAACGAGCTCGGCAGGGTCGAAGGCTCCTCGCTGCTGATGAAGGTGTGGACCCCCCGCTCGATGAAGTCCAAGACCTCGTCGCCGGGGACCTCCTCAAAGTAGCGGACGCAGCGCTTGCAGTGGATGCAGCGCTCGCGGTCCAAGATGATGAAGGGCGAGAGGGGGTGGTGCTTGTCGACGTGGCGGCGGGTAAAGGTGAAGCGGGTGTAGAGGGGAAGCTCGCTCCGGTCGGGCTGGTAGTACTTCTCGACCAGGCCGAACTCATAGCTGCGATCCTGCAGCTCGCAGGCCCCTCCCTTATCGCAGGTGGGGCAGTCGAGGGGGTGGTTCATCAGGGTGAGCTCGACCATCCCCGACTGGGCGTGCTTCACCTCGTCGGAGAGGGTGTCGACGACCATCCCCTCGCTCACCGCAGTGACGCAGGAGGCCTGGGGTTTGGGCATCCAGAAGATCTTGGGTGCCCCGTCCTCGAGGATCCAGCCCCCATCGGGGCCTTTTCGGGGCGTGCCGATGCGGACGAGGCACATGCGGCAGGCTCCCACCGGTGAGAGGTAGCGCTCCGCGCAGAAGAGGGGAACATCGAAACCAGCGTGGAAGATCGCATCCATCACGCTGGTCCCCGGTGGGACCTCAACCTCATGTCCATTCACGATCACCTTCGGCATAGCTCACCACCAGCGCGACCCGCGCTCGAGGGGCCGCTGCTTGCTCACCAGATCCAGATACTGATCCTTGAAGTGTTTGAGGCTCCCCCGCACCGGCCAGCAGGCGGCGTCGGCCAGCGCGCAGAAGGCCCGCCCCTCGATCTGATCGAGGAGGTTTTCGAGGAGCTCCACGTCCCCCTCCTCTCCCCTCCCCTCGCCGAGCTTGGCAAAGAGCTCGACCATCCAGCCCGAGACCCCCTCCCGGCAGGGCGTGCACTTCCCGCAGGATTCGTGCCCATAGAAACGGGTCACGTTCCACATGACATCGACCATGCTCACCGAAGCCGGGATCCCGATCACCCCTCCGGTGCCGAGCAAGGAGCCGCGGGCAGCCAGGGACTCGTAGTCCATGGGGGTATCCAAGATCTCATCGGTCCAGGGGAGCGGGGGGCAGGACGATCCGCCGGGGATGAGGGCCTGCATCGGCTCGAGAGGTCCTCCGGCCCAGTCGTAGAGGAGCTCGCGGAAGGTGGTCCCCATGGGCAGCTCGAAGACCCCGGTCCGCCGGAAGGGACCGGAGACCTGGTAGAGCTTATGGCCTTTCGACTTCTCGGTCCCCATGGAGGCGAACCAGTCGGCCCCGCGGGCGAGGATGTGGACCACCGAGCAGAGGGTCTCCACGTTGTTGATCGTGGTGGGTAGGCCATAGAGCCCAGCGTTGGCGGGGAAGGGCGGCTTGAGGCGAGGATTGGCCCTTAGGCCCTCCAGGCTGTTCATCAAGGCGGTCTCCTCGCCGCAGATATAGGCCCCAGCGCCCCGGTGGAGGTGGAGGTCGAACTGGAAGCCGCTCTCCCCAAGGGGTTGGCCCAGGTAGCCCGCTGCGCGGGCTTCGCGGATGGCCTCAGCCAGGCGGTCGTAGGCCCGGCGGTACTCCCCCCGGATGTAGATATAGCCCTGGGTAGCCCGAATCGCGTAGCCGGCGATGATCATCCCCTCGATGAGCTGGTGGGGATCGTCCTCCATGAGGAAGCGGTCTTTGAAGCTCCCCGGCTCCGACTCGTCGGCGTTGCAGATCAGGTAGTGCTGGCGGCCATCTTGGGGCATGAAGCTCCACTTGAGGCCGGTGGGAAAGCCAGCCCCCCCTCGGCCTCTCAGACCTGATCGCTTGACCTCCTCGATGACTGCTTCGGGGCTCATCGCCAGAGCCTTGCGCATCGCCTGATAACCGCCGCGGGCTTCATAGTGGGCGAGCGTCCAGCTCCCTTCCTCCCCCACGTGGGCGTAGAGGGTCCGCTCAAAGCGAGGGTCGTGCCCAGAGACGATCGGATCGCTCATGCGTCCACCTCATCGCCCCGCCGGTGCACGATGTGGCCGCAGCGCCCCGGCAGCTCGATCTCCGCAAGCGCCTTGCCCGCTCTGAGCCCGTCCAAAAGGGCCTTGAGGCGGGCTTTGGTCACGCACTCGACGTACGGCTCGTCGTTGACCTGGATCACCGGAGCGGTATGGCACGAGCCCAAGCACTCCACCTTCTGGATCGAGAAGAGCCCGTCGGGACTCACCTCCCCGGGGAGGATGCCGAGCTCCTCGACGAGCTGGTCAAAGAGCTCTTCGGCTCCCGCCAGGGCGCAGGAGAGGGTCGCGCAGACCTGGAGATGGTAGCGCCCGGTGGGCAGGGCCTGGTAGTAGCTGTAAAAGCTCATGACCCCCGCCACCTCGGTCACCGTGAGGCCGAGGATCTCGGCGATCTCTCGCTGGCGCTCGGGCGAGATCCAGCCCTCTTCCTCCTGAACCCGTCGGAGCAGCGGCATGATCGCGCTTCGGCGCCCCTCAGGGGGATAGTGGGCGAAGGTCTCTTGAAGCCACTCCTGCTTATCGTCGAAAAACCCCATGGAGTTCCTCCTAGCGATCCACGTCGCCCATCACGGGATCCAGGCTGGCGATCACGGCGACTAGATCCGGCATCTGGCTCCCCTTGGCGGCGTGGGGCAGACTCTGAAGGTTGGCGAAGCTGGGCGCCCGCACCTTGACCCGATAGGGCATCGAGCCTCCGTCCGAGACGACGTAGTAGCCGAGCTCCCCGCGCGCGCTCTCGGTGGGAACGTAAACCTCGCCGAGCGGCGGATGGAAGCCCTCGGTGACCAGCTTGAAGTGGTAGATGACCGCCTCCATGCTCGTCTCCAGAAGGGCGCGAGGCGGGAGAGAGATCTTGGGATTGGGATCCCGGATCGGCCCCGGCCCGATCGCCTGAAGCCGCTCGAGGGCCTGGCGGATGATCTTGACCGACTCCCGCATCTCCTGGATGCGGACGATCATCCGGTCGTAGACGTCCCCATGGGTGCCCAGAGGGACCTCGAACTGGTAGGTCTCGTAGCCCCCGTAAGGATAAGCCTTGCGGACGTCGTAGTTGACCCCCGAAGCCCGCAGGCTCCCTCCGGTGAGCGAGAGGGCGATGGCCAGCTCAGGCGGGATGACCCCCACCCCGCGCGCCCGTTCGTAGAAGAGGGGGCTTTCGCGGAAGAGCCCCTCATACTCGTCGATGCGGGCGGGCATCTCCTGCAAGAAGGCCTGGAGGGCCGGGACGAACTCTTCTGGAAGATCCTCCTTGAGCCCTCCGATGCGGATGTAGTTGTGGTGAAAGCGCTGGCCGCTCACCCACTCGAAGAGGTCCAGAATCGTCTCCCGCTCCCGGAAGGCGTAGAAGAAGGGGGTGAGCGCCCCAAAGTCGAGGAGGCCGGTTCCCAGGAAGACCAGGTGGCTCGCGAGGCGGGAGAGCTCGTTGAGGATGACCCGGATCACCTCGGCCCGCGGGGGGACCTGGGCGCCCAGCAGGCGCTCGACCGAGAGGGCGAAGGCGAGATCGTGGGCGAACGAGTGGAGGTAGTCCATCCGGGGCGTATAGGTGAGGCACTGGGTGTAGGTCCGGTGCTCCATGGTCTTCTCGAACCCGGTATGGAGGTAGCCGATGTGGGGGGTGAGCTTGACGATCTCCTCACCGGAGAGGTCGACCACCACCCGGAGCACCCCGTGGGTCGAGGGGTGCTGCGGGCCCACGTTGAGGGTCATGATCTCCGAGCGAAGCTCGGGAAGCTCGGGCGAATCGATCATCGCTCCTCCTGTAGCTCGCGAAAGCCCTTGCGCGCCCCGCCCCGCCAGCCGGTCAGCCCGCTCTGCAGACCGCTGAGGCCGGCCCGGAAGGCTTCCGGATCGATGAACCGCCCCTCGCGGAAGAGGGTGGGCGTCTCGCCCAGAGGAAAGTCCTTGCGCAGGGGGTGCCCCTCGAAGTCCTCTGGGGTGAGGATCTTCCGGAGGTCGGGATGTCCCTCGAAGACGATCCCAAAGAGATCGTAGACTTCCCGCTCGAACCACTCCAGGCCCGGCCAGAGGTCGACCGCGCTGGGCACCGCGACCCCTTCAGGGACGAAGGTCTTGGCGAAGAAGCGGCTGCCATCGCCTTCCTTCCAACCCGGGAGGGAGACCAGCTCGTAGACCAGGCCGAAGCGCTCCGGCATCGGCTCGGGATAGGTCAGGTAGTCGATGGCCAGGAGCTGGGCACAGTAGGTGAAGCCAGCCTCTTTCCAGGCCGCAAGGCGCTCTTTGAGCTCGCCGCGGGGCACCACGACCCAGGTCGAGCCGAAGGCCTTCTGGACACTCAGGCCCTCGGCCTCCGCCCGCTCGACGACCATATCCAGCCGGCTCATGCGTTCCTCCTCCAGGCCTCGACGGGCGGCAGCTTGTGGCCGAGGTCATCCCGGGCCTGGCCACGGATCTTCTTCTGGAGCTGCATCACCGCGTAGATGAGGGCCTCGGGGCGGGGGGGGCAGCCCGGGACGAAGACGTCGACGGGGACCACCGAGTCGACGTTCTGGACGATCGCGTAGTTATTGAACATCCCCCCCGACGAGGCGCAGGCTCCCATGCTGATGACCCACTTGGGATCGGGCATCTGGTCGTAGACCCGGCGAAGCACGGGAGCCATCTTCTTGGAGAGCCGGCCAGCCACGATCATGACGTCGGCTTGGCGGGGAGAGGCCCGAAAGACCTCCGAGCCGAAGCGCGAGAGGTCGTTGCGCGCATCGGTCGAGGCCATCATCTCGATCGCGCAGCAGGCTAAGCCGAAGGTCGCGGGCCACAGCGAATTGGACCTTCCCCAGGCCACCAGCTTCTCGAGGGTGGTGAAGAGGATTCCGGCCCGCTCGAGCTCCTGGACGTCTTTGGTAAAGAGATCAGCAAGGCTTGGCATACTCACCCCTTAGTGCCACTTCATGACCCCCTTCCACCACTCGTAGAGAAAGCCCACGAAGAGGAGGAGGGTAAAGACCAAAAGCCCCCAGAAGCCAGCCAACCCGAGGCCGCGCGCGCTCACCGCATAGGGCCAGAGAAAGGCCACCTCCACATCGAAGATGATGAAGAGCATCGCCACCGCATAGAAGTGGACCGGAAAGCGGCGGATCTCCCCTGCCGGATCGTTCCCCGACTCATAGGGCATGAGCTTGGGACGGGAAGGCTTTTTAGGACCCAGAAGTGCTCCAGCCCCCACGGCGAGCAGGGCAATGGCGAGGGCGACCCCGAAGTAGACCAGAACCCCTAGGTATGCGCTGATCGGAGCGACGTGCATGAGACCTCCGGATGCTCGTGCGATTCTTCACGAGGGGGGCTTACTTCCCCCAAACGCCCTTACTCTACCACCCTCGTCAGCCAGGACCAAAAGGAGGAGCTCAATCAAGGGCCCGGCTCAGATCATCCTGGAGCTCTTCCAAAGGCTCTAACCCTACCGAGAGGCGGAGGAAGCCCATGTGGAGGCCCAGGGCCTTCTGGGCCTGAGGGCTCAGGAAGCGGTGCGAGCTCGTCAAAGGATGGGAGAGGGTCGTCGAGGCACCGCCCAGCGAGAGGACCAAGCGGATCTGCCGGAGCCGACGGAGGAAGCGCTGGACCCGCGGGCGGGAAGGCTCGAGCTCAAAGGAGAGCATCGCCCCAAATCCCCCCTGCAAGAGCCGCTGGGCTCGAAGGTGGTCCGGATAGCTGGGTAGCCCCGGATAGTGGACCCGCTGCACCTCGGGGTGCTCGGCCAAAAAGGCGGCGAGCCGAGCAGCCGTAGCGGAAGCTTGAGCCATCCGGGGCCTCAGCGTCTCCGCTCCCCGCTGGGCGAGCCAAGCTTCCCAGGGATTCCCCACCAGGCCCGAGCGGACCGCCCAGCCCCGCAAGCGGCCGATGAGCTCGGAAGAGCCAGCTAAAGCGCCCAAGGTGACGTCGGAGTGGCCGTTGAAGAACTTGGTCAGGCTCTCGAGGACCAGATCCGCCCCGTAGCGGAGGGGCTGGAGATGGTAGGAGGTGGCGAAGGTGTTGTCGACGAGTACCAAAGCGCCCTGCCGGTGAGCCCAGGCGACGAGCTCGGGCAGCTCAGGAATCCGGAGGCGAGGGTTCGAGAGGCTCTCCACGATGAGGAGGCGAGCACCGGCTAGGTCTTCCTCCCTCAGGCGATCGAGGTCGACGAAGCGGCCCTCGAGGCCCCAGCGGGCGAGGTCTTCGAGGAGGTTCACGGTCGAGCCGTAGAGGTCCAAGGAGGCCACCACCCGGTCGCCGGGAGCCAGAAGGCCCAAGAAGACCGCGCTAAACGCGGCCATCCCGCTCGCGCAGAGGAGGGCCTCGGGAGCTTGGTGGGCCTGGGCGAAGAGGGCTTCGAGAGCCCGGGTGTTGGGGGTTCCGTTCCGCCCGTAGATGACCCAAGGAGGGCCTTCCTGATAAGCCTGGTCCACCTCGTCGAGATCCTTAAAGCTCCAAGCCGCTGAAGGATACAGAGGAGGAGCCAGGGGGGTGTTCGGGGGGGAGCCTTCCATCAGGCGCTGAGCTCCCGAAGCCGGGGGGCCTCGGGGAAGTGGGGATCCCAAAGGCGAAAGCCCCCCAAGAAGGCGTTGGCGTTATCGCCGAGGAGGACGCCGGGGGGAAGCTCCTTGAGCTTCTTGGCGTTTCCTCCACCCAAGACGACGTATTCGGGCTCAAGGGCCTCCTTGAGGCGCTCGACCACCTTGAGCACCTGTTTCCGCCAGCGCTTCTTGCCGAGCCGCTCGAGGCCGCGCGCCCCCACGTAGTCCTCGTAGGTAGCCTTCTTATAGGGTAGGTGGGCGAGCTCCATGGGCTCGAGCTTCCCCTCCACGATCATCGCCGAGCCTAGGCCGGTGCCTAGACCCAGAAAGAGCATCCGCCCCCCCTTGTAGCTGCCCAAGGCCTGCATCGCCGCATCGTTGAGGATCCGCACCGGGCAGCCCCAGGCCTTGGCAAAGTCGAAGTGGACCCAACCAGGAGCCAGGTTGTGCGGCTCGGAGAGGGGGCGTCCGTGGACCACCGGCCCCGGGTACCCCATGCTCACCACCTCCCAGCTCCAGCCCTTGAGGGCTCGGCGGAGCTCGCGCATCATCTCGCCCGGCGTCATCTGAGGCCCTGAGTCGATCTTGCGGACCTGCTCCTTGCTGCTCAGGCGGGCTTTGATATGGGTACCCCCGATGTCGACCGCCAGGATCTCCATAAGATCCTCCTAAAGGCTTTCAGTCTATCAGATCCAGCCTTGATCCTGAGCCAGGCGAACTGCCTCCCAGCGGCTGTGCACCCCTAGCCTGGCGAAGAGCTCCGAGAGGTAGTTGCGCACGGTGCCTTCCGAGAGCCCCTGGTGGCGGGCGATCTCGGCGGTGGTCTTCCCCTCGGCGACCAAGCGGAGCAGCGCGAGCTCGCGCTCGCTCAAAGGCTCAGGCTGCCAGGCTTTGAGGGCCAGACCGGAGGCGATCACCCGCTCACCCCGCATGACCCGGCGGACCGCCTGGGCGAGCTCAGCGGCAGGCTGATCCTTGAGGACGTAGCCTTCGACCTCGAGCTCCAGGGCCCGGCGAAGGTAGGCGCTCCGGCCAAAGGTGGTCAGGATGATGATCCGCACCGGCAGCTGCCGGGCGCGCACCCGCTGGGCAAGCTCCAAGCCCCCCAGCTTGGGCATCTCGATGTCGGCGATGAGGACCTCCGGCCTGAGTTCCTGGAGGAGCCTCCAGGCCTCTTCCCCATCCTGGGCCTGTGCGACGACCTGAAGGTCCCCCTCGAGGGCCAAGAGGGCAGCCAGAGCCCCTCGCACCATGGCCTGATCCTCAGCGAGCAGGACCCGAATCATACCGTGCGTGGAAGCTGAACCCGGAGGGTAAAGCCGGAACCCAAGAGGTGCTCGCAGGAGCCTTGGAGCGACTTGACCCGCTTTTGGATCCCCGAAAGCCCGAGCCCTTCCCCCCGGCGAGGCGAGGGCCCTCGGCCATCATCCCTCACCTCGAGGAAGACCCAGCCTTCTTGCTCAGCAAGGCGAATCCAACAGTGGCGGGCCCCAGAATGGCGAATGACATTGGTCACCGCTTCCCGAAGGATGAAGGTAAGCGCGGCATCCAGCCGCTGGGGAAGTTCCGGCACGGCAAGCTCGACTTTTGGCTCGATCCCCGCTGCCCGCAAAGCCCGGCAGAGAGCCTCGAGCTCTTCACGCACCGAAGAGGCGAACTCGTTATGGACCACCGAGCGGAGCTGCTGAACAGCTCGCCGGGAGATCTCCTCAATCTCAGAGAGCTCACCGATGGCTTCACCAAGGCCGCACTCAGCTAAGCGACGGGCTAACTCTGCTTTGAGGGCAATGAGCGATAGGGTATGGCCAAGGAGGTCGTGAAGGTCTTGGGAGATCCGCTCCCGTTCAGCCAAGGCAGCCAAAAAGCGCTCTTGCTCGCGGAGTGCCTGGACTTGCCGGACCGCCCGCAACTGAAAGATGCCAAAGTAGCCACCCAGCAAGATCATCATGCTCCCCCAGAAGATCAAGTAGATGGGGGGCTTCCAAGGGGTAAGCCAGAAGGTGATCGCATAGAGCACAGTGATAGCCCACACAGCCCAGCGAGCCCAAGGCTCAGGCAAGCGGTAGCTGATGATCACGGTACTCAGGACGAAGTAAACCCAAGCTCCTGAGTTCCAAAAGGCATAGACCGCACCCACCAGGGTCATCGCCAGCACGACCAACCAGAGCCTGCGCCCCTGCACTTTTGGATGGTGGCCTAAAAAGTAGAGGGGAAGAAAGACAATGAGGCTCAGAGCAAAAAGCAGCCAGTCCCTTAACCCCGCATAGCCCAGGCTAATGGAAGGCAAGGCGAAGAGGAGGTACATGAGAAACCACCACTTCGCATAGGTGGACCAGGAAAAAGAGCCCACATCTTGATGATAAAGCAAATGTTTCGCTTTATCATTTATACTGGCTTCTAAGCACATGATCTAGTAAAAGTCTCTTTATCAAGATTTTAGACTGAGTCAACGATTCCGTCAACCTCCAATCCCGCCAAAACCCCCGGGGGTTGACGGAGGAGGGTGAAGGTAACTAA
>OGCG01000313.1_pt1 | contig 31938 bp, 31 predicted proteins | sample 1570061 | NCBI WGS metagenome assembly OGCG01 (sample SAMN06268698, study PRJEB24515) | hot springs metagenome | isolation source: Joseph's Coat, Yellowstone National Park, Washington, USA | place: USA:Joseph's Coat, Yellowstone National Park, Washington, USA
CTAGCCTTTCGTGGTAAGCCCTGTTATAGAGCTCTTTGCAGAGCTGGTTGTTGAGGGTTTTCTCCTGTTCCTCATCTGGGTAGAGCCTGAACTTATACGCCGAAAGCACATACATTATTGGTGTAAAGAATATTTAAACATAGGGAAAAGTCCGTGTGTCTAACCCCTGAAGGTCGGAGTTTTACTGCTTCCCCCAAACCCCTAACACCTTTATAAATAGTGAGATCGCAGAACTTAATGGGTCCTGAAGTTCACCGCGTTTTTACAGGGCAATGACCCATTTTCAAAAAACAACAAGTTAATATTTAATGATGTGAGCTTTAAAAGTCAAGTCAATGAAAATCCCAACTCGCAGACTCAGCTATTTTGAGAAGTGGGCACTGATAGGTCTGCTAGTTGGTATAGTAGCTGGAACGTCGTCAATTGCAGTTTTTTATTTGCTGAGGCTTGTTGAGTATGCATTTCTGGTTGAGGGCGTGGGCACTGCGCTTCCAGTGCCACTTGGTGAGGGTGGAAGTGTGGTTTACAGGTACATCGCTTCACGACCGTATCTACTGCCTTTAACAGCAGCCACAGGTGCCTTTATTTCTGGTATTCTTATCAGGTTTTCATCAAGTGCTTCAGGCAACGGAACAGACAAGACGATTGAAGCGTTTCATTATAAACAGGGAAAATTTGATAAAATTGGGTGGCTGGTAAAACTTTTCGCTTCAGCTTTTACAATTGGCACCGGAGGCAGTGCTGGAAGAGAGGGACCTGAAGCTTTTATATCAGCTGGCATTTCATCAAATGTTTCAGGCGCGCTGAAAATTTCTCCAGAAGACAGAAGAAAGATAGTTGCAGTAGCCATGGGAGCTGGCATTGGCACAATATTTAAATCACCCATTGCCGGCGCACTGCTTTCAGCTGAGCTTCTTTACCACAGAGACTTTGAATATGAGGTCATTTTTCCTTCACTTATAGCTTCAGCAGTAGGCTATATGATATTTGGGCTGGTTGTAGGATATGGCCCCATATTTGGCATATATATCTATACGTTTTCGGTTTCCCAGGTACCAGCATTTATAGTTCTTGGCCTGCTCAGCGGAGTATTTGCAATACTTTATGTAAAATCCATGTTTGGGTTTGAAAAAATTTTCGGCAAGCTAAGGGCACCACTCGCTGTACGGGCTGCAATTGGTGGATTGGCCGTTGGAATCATTGGCATGTTTTTTCCCGAAATAATATCCGTGGGTTATGGTTGGATGAACATAATAATGCTTGGAAAAACAAATGAGCTGGTGGGCTTGGGTCTCAGCCCGCTTTTAATACTGATTTTACTGCCTTTTTTAAAAATACTTGCCACATCTTTTACCATAGGAAGTGGGGGTTCTGGTGGAGAATTTGCCCCAGGCATAATGATAGGGGGGCTGGTAGGAGCCATGTTTGGTGTCATGCTTAACATGGCTTCTGGAAGTTCATCTTCTCTTATCCCCTATGCGGTTATCGGAATGGCAGCACTTTTTGGTGCTGCTGCCAATGCACCGATTTCAGTAATGATAATGGCCATTGAAATGGGAGGCAGCATAGAGCTTCTCCCTCCAGCAATGCTTGCTTCAGTTGTATCTTATTTGATAGCCTGGAAATTTTCACTTTATCATTCTCAGGTGCCCACAAGGCGGGATTCACCAGCCCATACTCAGGAATATTCAATACCCCTGCTTTCAAAGATAAAAGTAGAGGAAGTTAGTATAAAAAACATATTTGTAAATCTGGATACAACTGTAAATGAAACTATTAAAAAAATGAAAATGGAGGGCATGGCGTCAATTCCGGTAGTTGATTTAAATGGAATGTTTGTGGGCATCGTCAGGCTGCCTGACCTTGCAGCAGCCAAAACGCTTTCAGATAAGATAATAAGGGGCACACCCTATGTAAGGCCAGAATCAACCCTAGAACAGGCGTGGGAAGCTCTAGCTACATCAAGGTCATCCTGGGTTCCAGTTGTAAAGGATGGGAGATTTGTGGGCATAATTTCTATCAATGAAATGCTGGACGGATACAAACATTTCTCAAGGATGCAACAAGCGTAAATACCCATTTCTATTAAAGTTGTCTGATGAGCTATACTGAACATTCAAAAAAAGTTTTTTTGAGCACCGGAACAAGGTTCCAGAGGTCAATAGTATGGTCAATGGGTGCAGTGAAGTTAGCTGCTGCAAGGGCAAACGTTTCTCTGGGAATAATGGAACAGGATATGGGACAGGCTATAGAAAGGGCTGCGCTTGAACTTATGGACGGATTGCACGATGAGGAGATCATCGTCGATGTATTTCAGACCGGTTCTGGAACAGGTATAAACATGAACATAAATGAAGTAATTTCAAAGAGGGCTACAGAAATACTTGGGTCGAAGGTTCATCCAAATGACCATGTAAATATGTCACAGTCTTCAAACGATGTAGTCCCAACGGCAATCAGAGTCGCATCTGTAAGGGATACATTGATATATCTTATTCCTTCTGCAAAGGAACTTGTAAGCTCACTAAATAACATCTCACAGAAAACTTCAGAAGTGTACAAGCCCGGCAGAACGCATCTGAGGGACGCACTCCCAGTTACGATGGGCCAGGAGCTTGCAGCGTACGCGGCTGCATTTGAGAGAGACTATCAAGTCATTTCTGCAGCGGTTGAAAGTGTAAAGGAGCTGCCAATCGGCGGTACAGCGGTGGGAACCGGAATCAATTCACCATTTAACTTCAGCAAAGCCGCTGTAGATGAGCTCAACAAAATAACTGGATTCGATTTTAAGCCAGCAACTAACAGGTTCATGAAAATGAGGCTGTTGACCGACCTGGTTAACCTGTCAGGCGCCATAAGAGGCACATCTCTTGATCTTTACAGGATTTCACAGGATTTAAGGCTCATGTTTTCCGGTCCCATGACCGGCATAAACGAAATAGATATACCAAGCCAGGAAGAGGTTGCGGGAAGCAGCATAATGCCTGGCAAAACCAACCCCATTACTGTTGAATCGTGCCTACAATCATCAGTACAGATCATGGGGATAGACCACGCGGTACAGCTTGCGGGTATGCTGGGGGAATTTGAGCTGAGCATGGGAGTTCCACTGACCGGATATGACCTGGTGCTAGAAATATCACTGTTAAGTGAATCTCTCTCTAAAATGGCCAAGGTTGTCATAGATAACATTGTACCAAACACAGAAAGAGCCAAGAGGCTAGCCGAAAGCAGTCCTTCCCTTATCACAATAATTTCTCCTTACATAGGATATGACAAAGCTTCAAAAATAGGCAAACAGCTTGCAAGGGGACTATCACTTAGAGATGCACTCAGAGAACTTGGATATAACGACAAGGAAATCGATTCAATGTTAGACATGAAAAAACTAGTTAACGGCGGATTCGTTAATCAATCAACCAACAAGCATTAATTTATTTTATTTTTTTATAATAATAAAAAACTAAACAATCGTGTTGTCATTTACTGGGCCGGCCAGGATTTGAACCTGGGATCTTCGCCGTGTAAGGGCGATGTGCTAACCAGGCTACACCACCGGCCCACACTGTACATAGGGATATTGACGGTTGACCATATCAGAGAAACGGTTCGGGCGATTAGTAACGATGGGCTGAACGAGTCGACCCCGAAGGGTCTTCCCGCGTACACCCTCGTCCTATCAACGCCGTATTTTACAGCAGCCCTACTCCTGCTCTTTCCTCGGCCTTGCGGCCAAGAAAAGCTCAGGAACGTTGACTATTTTTGGGAGGGGCTTCCCCCTTAGATGCTTTCAGGGGTTATCCCCAGTGGCTCAGCTACCCGGCTCCCCCTGTCGGAGGACCGGTACACCGGAGGCCGCCTTGCCCTGTTCCTCTCGTACTAAGGGCAAGTTCCCCTCAGTCAACGCGCACTTCCATCAGGTAGAGTCCGACCTGTCTCGCGACGGTCTAAACCCAGCTCACGTTCCCCTTTAATGGGCGAGCAGCCCCACCCTTGGCCCCGACTGCAGGGCCAGGATGGGAAGAGCCGACATCGAGGTACCAAACCGCGGGGTCGATAGGAGCTCTCGCCCGCGACGAGCCTGTTATCCCTGGGGTAACTTTTCTGTCGTCACCAGCCCCCAACGGAGGGGACATGGTGGTTCGCTAGGCCCGGGTTTCCCCCCTGGATCCGACGCGTTTAGGGATCCAGTCAGGCCGGCTTTTGGCCTTGCCCTCTACGGTGGGTTCCTGACCCACCTGAGCCGACCTTAGGGCCCCCTCGATATCTTTTCGAGGGGGTGCCGCCCCAGCCGAACTGCCCACCTGCAGTTGTTCCAAGTACTATCCTGGTTAGCGACGTAGGCACGGCTAGCTGGTGTTACACTTGCGCCTCTGCTGGACCCGAAGGCCCAGCTTCGTAGGCTCCCAGCTACTCTCTGTAGCCGCACCCACATCGCAGCTGCAAGCTGCAGTAAAGCTCCACGGGGTCTTCTCTCCCCGATGGAAGTAGGTGGACTGTTCGTCCACCTTAAGTGGGTTCACCGGGTTGCAGGCGGGGACAGCGGGGCCCTCGTTGTTCCATTCATGCACGTCGGAACTTACCCGACAAGGCATTTGGCTACCTTAAGAGGGTCAGAGTTACCCCCGGCGTTTAGCGGCCCTTAGCCCGGTTGAACCCGGGTTTTAGGTACCGCCACTGGCCAGGATTCAGCGGCCGTACAAATCCTTACGGACTAGCGGCCACCTATGTTTTTATTAAACAGTCGGGACCCCCTTGTCACTGCGACCTGCGATCCCAGTTCTTCACTAGGACTGCAGGCACCCCTTATTCCAAAGTTACGGGGCTAATTTGCCGAGTTCCCTCGCCTACGGTATACCCGACACGCCTTAGGCTCCTCACCCAGACCACCGGTGTCGGTTCTTGGTACGGTCTTCAACCCGCAGTCATATATCCCTTTCAATGTCCCCCGGAATTGAGGAAACCCATCAAAAGATGGGCCATTCCTCATTCGCATGAGTTCACGTCATTATGGCACTCCCCCATGCTCATAGAGTTAGACGGAGTGACTGCCCCGTTTCCCCTATCTGGAGGCAAGAATATATGACATGACCTTGCGGTCAAGATTGAAGGCACCGGATTATTGACCGGTTTCCCATTCGAATCTATCCCTTGCGGGATGATCCTTAGGACCGGCTAACTCTTGGCCGACGACGCGTTGCCAAGAAAACCTTGGTCTTTCGGCGACCGGGATTCCCACCCAGCTATGCTGTTACTACCACCAGGATCTGCACTAGAAACCGCTCCACAGGACCTCACGGCCCTGCTTCTGCGCAGCCTCTACGCCCGCCTACCGTCCACGCATTTTATGCGTGACCCAGTGTATCGGCGACAGGCTTTAGCCCCGTCCATTTTCGGGGCCTCTCCGCTCGGCAGGTGAGCTGTTACGCACTCCTTGGGGAATGGCTGCTTCTGAGCCTATCCTCCTGCTGTCTTAGCGAAAAGACGCCCTTCTGCTTGACACTTAGCCTGCACTTTGGGACCTAAACACTGGTCTGGGTTAAACCCCTCTTGGTTATGGGGCTTACCCCCATAAACCCGTCTCCAGGCTTCTAATGAGTTAGCATGTTCGGAGTTCGAAAGAAAGGTGGGACCTTTCGGCCCCTTGCCTCCCCATCGGTGCTCTACCACGCTAACAACATCTGCCCAGGCCTGGCTGGGACCAGCTTCGGCGGGAACTAGCTATCACCGAGTTAGATAGGTTTTTGGCCCCTTGCCCAAGTTCAGAGGATCGAATTGCACGTCAGAACCCCTACGGGCCTCCACCAGGGTTTCCCCCGGCTTCGCCCTGTCCTGGGCAAGATCACTCGGTTTCTAGTCTTGCCCCAATGGCTAGGGGGCGCTATTGACACCCCTTTCCTCACCCCTTGCGGGGCTGCGAAATATCGGTTTCCCTTCGCCTACGGGCTTTAAACCCTTAGACTTGCCATTGAGGTAATCTCCCTGGCCCGTGTTTCTAGACGGACCGCAACACCCTGGAATCCTGTAAACCCACTGTGATCTTGCGACCACAACGGATTGAGAAGAATCCTTCTGAGCATTGCACGATTATAACCGCCTGATTTCAGGCACTTTTCATTCCCCTCTCGGGGTGCTTTTCAGCTTTCCCTCGCGGTACTTGTCCGCTATCGGTCTCAAGAGGTATTTAGCCTTGGAGGCCGCTTTCCCCCATCTTCCCCAACCATTGTCAAGGCCGGGTACTCTGCCAGTAAGAAACAGGACCCACTGCTTTTGCTTACGGGGCTGTCACCCTCTTTGGCTGGCCTTTCCAGACCAATTCGGCTGGCAGCAAATCCTGTTATACTCTTACGGCAAACCCCACATTCCCCACACATTGCTGTGCAAGGTTCAGTTTGGGCTATACCCTTTTCGCTCTCTACTATTAAGGGCATCTCGATTTGATTTCTTTTCCTCCCCTTACTCAGATGTTTCCTTTCAGGGAGTTCGCAAGCACGCCTAACGGCGTGCTTACCAGGCTTTAACCTGGTAGGTTACCCCATTCGGGAATCCTCGGATCAAAGGCTGCATGCGCCTACCCGAGGCTTTTCGCAGCTTGCCACGCCCTTCTTCGCCCCTTGAGCCTAGCCATCCACCAGGCGGTGTATTTCGTTTCTCAGATATGATCAACTTTCGTCATCCCTATGCACAGTGTCATCGCGGACGTTTAAATCCACTACACTCTTCATCTGCAGGTTTAACTGCAGATTGCACACTTAACAGCTGGTCACAGAATTTGGTAAGAGCCTAGATCGGCAATGTTCATGGAGGTGATCCGGCCGCACCTTCCGGTACGGCCACCTTGTTACGACTTCTCCCCCCTTACAAACCCCTGGTTCGATAGCACCAACAAGATGCCACCTCGCCAAGGATTCACTCGGGTGGAGCGACGGGCGGTGTGTGCAAGGAGCGGGGACGTATTCACCGCGGGATGGTGACCCGCGATTACTAGGGATTCCAGGTTCATGAGGGCGGGTTTCAGCCCTCAATCCCTACTACGGTGGAGTTTAGAGATTACCTCCCTCTTTCGAGTTCGGCTCCCATTGTCTCCACCATTGCAGCCCGCGTGTGGCCCAGGGGTTTCGGGGCATACTGACCTGCCGTAGCCCCCACCTTCCTCCGCCTTATCGGCGGCGGTCCTGTTAGTTTCCTCCCATCACCTTTCGGAAACAAGAAGCAACTAACAGCAGGGGTCTCGCTCGTTGCCTGACTTAACAGGACACTTCACAGCACGAGCTGGCGACGGCCATGCACCTCCTCTCGGCTTGTCAGGTAAGGTCTTTAGCCTGACCTTCACTCTGCCGTCACCCCTGGTAAGGTTCCCGGCGTTGACTCCAATTAAACCGCAGGCTTCACCCCTTGTGGTGCTCCCCCGCCAATTCCTTTAAGTTTCAGCCTTGCAGCCGTACTCCCCAGGCGGCTCGCTTAACGGCTTCCCTGCGGCCCTGACAGAACACGAAGTTCTTCCAAGACCTAGCGAGCATCGTTTACGGCTAGGACTACCCGGGTATCTAATCCGGTTCGCTCCCCTAGCTTTCGTCCCTCACCGTCGGGCGCGTTCTGGCCAAACGCCTTCGCCACTGTTGGTCTTCCGCGGATCAGCGGATTTTACCCCTACCCGCGGAGTACCCTTGGCCTCTCCCGCCCCCTAGCCCTTTAGTATGATTCGCAGTCCAGCGGTTGAGCCGCTGGATTTAACGAATCACACAAAGAACCGGCTACGGACGCTTTAGGCCCAATAATCATCCCGACCAGTCGGGGAGCTGGTATTACCGCGGCGGCTGACACCAGTCTTGCCCTCCCCTTATTCGCCAGGCTTTTTAGACCTGACAAAAGCTACCCTCTGCGGATAGCACTCGGGGTAGCCTCATCACCCTTTCGGGCATTGTGAAGGTTTCGCGCCTGCTGCGCCCCGTAGGGCCTGGATCCTTGTCTCAGGATCCATCTCCGGGCTCCTCCTCTCAGAGCCCGCACCGGTCATAGGCTTGGTGGGCCTTTACCCCGCCAACTACCTGATCGGGCGCAACCCCATCCTAAGGCGACCATTTCAGCATGCTGAAATGATCTTTTTAACCTTGGCGCCTTCCAGCCTCCGAGGTTTATGGGATATTAGCCCCAGTTTCCCGGGATTATCCCCCTCCTTAGGGTAGGTTAGCTGCGTACTACTGAGCCGTGCGCCGCGCTCTCCACAGCTAGAGAACGCTCGACTTGCATGGCTTAGCCCCACCCCAATACCGGTCGGGTCCGGCAGGATCAACCGGATTCGCACTACCGACCTAAACTCTATTTACCTTCTGTGACCAGCATCAGTTCCAACATATAGATGTTGGATCTTCATTATTGTACGCGCACTTGGAGATCATTGCATCACAGTCAGGGCAAGAATATACCCATCTCTGCAATGATGCCCGTTTATGCGCGTTATTTATCTGTCATTGTCCCCTTTATTAATTTTTATCAGTTCCATGAAACAGTTCTGATAACAAATTTTCGGGTTCTCATTAGACTTCCATAATAATGTTTAAATCTGAAAAATCTTTTCCATTATTATGGAATGGATAGACTCTCATTCACATCATTACCTTACATCCCTTTCAATATTGGATGAATTGCGTAAAACCGGTTTATCAATTGTTGTTGAAGCAAGCTGGATACCTGTAAGGCCAACTTCGCAATCCACATTAATTGACCTTTATAATTGGATTGTAAATCAGGAAAAGGTTAGGATGGAGAGAGTTGGTCTAAAACTTTTACCTGCAATTGGCATACACCCAAGGTGCATTCCCCTAAATGATATGGAACAGTCTTTGCGCAATGTTGAGACTTGGCTGCAGATGGACGAAGTGAAAGCACTGGGTGAAGTTGGGATGGAGAACGGGGATGATACAGAAACTTATGTTTTTGAAAGGCAGTTGAGGATGGCCATGCAGGCAGATAAACCAGTCATCGTGCACACACCAAAGACCAATAAAAAAAATATACTAAAAAAGGAACTTGATAGCATAAAATCTGTATCATTCCCTCAAGAACTGTTGGTAATTGATCATTTAAATTCTGAAATTTATGATCTTGTAATTAACCTCAAAACCTATTTTGGATTATCAATTCAGCCCGGAAAGCTAACTGTTGATGATGCTTTAAAACTCGTTCAAAAGCTTGATATTGATAGAATACTAATTAATTCTGACTCAAGCACAGAGCCTAGCCAGCCAACTTGGCCAGCTTCACTTTTAAGTAAATTGGAAAACAGTGGATTGACTGAATTGGCAAGGAAGATAGCCTTTGAAAATCCAATCAGGTTTTACAGAATTTAAACCCATAGAGAGGAGTTTCTATCTCAGGGAAACCGTGGATGTTGCTAAAGATTTACTGGGTCAGCTTCTGGTCAGGATAGTCAATAAAAACCTTATTGTAGTTAGGATAACTGAAGTTGAGGCATACAGAGGCCCAGATGACCCTGCAAGCCATGCGTACAGAGGAAAGAAGGGAAGAGCTAAGATAATGTTTGAAAACGTTGGCATTGCTTATGTTTACATATCATATGGCATTCACTATTGTATGAATGTTGTGGCAAAATCTCACCAGCAGGAAGCTGGAGCAGTCTTAATAAGAAGTGGAGAGCCCATACTTGGATATGAATTTATGAAAAAATTTCATGATAAAGATGAATGTAAAATTTCAAGCGGCCCCGGAAATTTCACTAGGGCATTAAATATAGATTCAACTTACAATGGGCATGACCTTACAGATAAAAGCGACCTTTACATATCTAGGGGCTGGTTAAATGCAGGAGAAAAAATTCTGCAAAGCAGGAGGATAGGGATTTCTAATGGCGCAGACAAGCCTTGGAGATTTCTGATAGAAAACAACTGCACTGTTTCAAAAAAACCATAATTGCTGTTTATTTATTTAAATGGTATCCTGTAAACTGACCCACAATTTTTGCATCTAAATATTACTCTGCCTCTTCTGACCCTGATGGTCTTGCCATACAGAGGCGGTGAATAGGCCTTGCATTTTTTACAGAAGAGCAACTTTAAATCATAAGGTTGCTTCATGCGAAACTTCAATACAATCCTTTTTGCCAGATCTGCCTGTTTTTGAGAAAGGTAGCTCTCAGGATTATTGTAAACGCTGCTGACAAGAAATTTTACTGATTCAGCTGCTGCTTTCATCCTTTACCCATCCATATCCTTCTTTATCAATTTTATCGGCCAGCATTGAATCACCAGACGCTGCAACCTTGCCATTGACCAGGACATATACTGCGTCAGGTTTTACATATCTTAGAATTCTTGAATAATGGGTGACCATGATAACTGTGTTCCCAGTTTGAGCGTGCACTTTATTGATAGCCGATGAAATTAGCTCCAATGAATCTACGTCAAGCCCTGAATCTATTTCATCAAGAATTGCGAACTTGGGCTGCAGTACCGCCATTTGAATTATTTCAAGCTTTTTCCTTTCACCGCCTGAGAGCCCCTCATTTAGATTACGAGATAGCAACAAATCGTCGATTCCTAGTTCTGACAATTTTTGTTTAACCATTTTATTAAAAACATATGTGCTTAGATTTTGCCCTGTAACAGCATTATATGCCGTTTTTATAAATGAGAAGCTTGGAACCCCTGGCACTTCGACAGGGGTTTGAAAGGCCAAAAATATCCCCTTTTTTGCCCTTTGATCTGGGGAAAGGTACGTAATCTCTTCACTGTCCATCATTATTTTTCCACTGTATATTTTATATAGTGGATTTCCCATTATTGTAAAACTTAATGTGCTTTTGCCTGACCCGTTAGGTCCCATTATTGCATAAACTTTTCCATCTTCAAAGTTGATATTAACTCCATTAAGTATTATTTTATCGTTTATCCCTGCTTTTAGGTCATTGACACTTAACAATTTAATAAAGTCACTAGCTGTATTGGTTAAAACCTTTCCTGAAAAATTAAAAATGTAGCCCGGGGCGGATTCGAACCGCCGTCGCCGGGTATCCCCTTGCTCTAGGAGCGATCCAGAGCCCGAAATCCTTGGCCCCTAGACGACCGGGCTTTAGCATTTAAAGTAGGTCCTTTATGCTTTAAAAGTTTAGCTATACTACTCTTCTTGCCTGTAAAAGCTGCCTGATATCAGCATTTGATGTACCAATATTAGATATTTGCTGGTTTGCCGGTGGAGCTTTCAAATATGTCTTGATTCTTTCAGCCAGCCTTTCCTCATAGGTAGGTATGAGCTCGTTCTGGTAAAATATGCCTATCGGTATTCTTTCTCCCCATTCGACGCTCTTTTCCATAGCTCTAAGAAATTTGTCCTTTTCTTCCCCTGGTTCTTTTACCACTGGATCCCATGCATTGTCTTCCAGCTTGTACACCCTTGCATCGTAATACTCCTTTGTATTAATGTCATTGTAAGTTGGGCACGGCTGTAAAATATCCACCACTGCACTTCCCCTGTGCTTTATCGCCCTTAAAATTACTTCCTTAAGATGCTTCGTATCATAGGCATATGCCCTAGCTACAAATGTATAGCCGGAGGCCAGAGATATTGCCAACGGATTCAAATTGTCATTTATGTTTGGTAGAGGTAGGGCTTTCGTTTTTGTTCCACGTGGCAGGGTTGGCGATGCCTGGCCTTTGGTAAGGCCGTATACTCCATTATCATTTATGAGCACTGTTATGTCAACATTTCTTCTCCCTGCACTTACAAAGTGTCCGGCACCTATGCTCAGCAAGTCCCCATCTCCCCCAATGACTATAACTTCAAGGTTCGGGTTAGCCAATTTGGCACCTGTCGCGTGAGGTATTGGTCTGCCATGAAGGTTATGGATGCCAAATGTGTTGATATAATCTGTTGTTTTCCCTGAACACCCTATTCCAGAAAATATCGCATAATCGTTTATGCTCCTCCCATTTTCTGCAAGTGCCATCTGTACTGCTGAAAGTATCCCGAAATCGCCACATCCAGGGCACCAATCGTTCCACTCGGTTACCCTGAAGTCTGCTGCGCTGATCCTTTCATGCTGTGCCATTCATTATCACCCTCCTTTCACCGTTTTCAATTATTTGTTTAATTGCACTGTACACATCAAGCACGGAAACCATTCTCCCATTGACCTTGAGCGCCTGATAAGATGGGTTCACTGATAGTTCGTTTCCAAGCAAAATGCCCAGCTGACCAAGGTAGTTTGACTCCACATCAATTATTTCTTTGCCATCAAACATGGTTTTTAAACTTTTGGGAAACGGTGAAAACATCTTAAAATAAACAAATCCTATCTCATGCCCTTCTCTCTTCAATCTATCAATACTTTCAATTATAGGCCACTTGGTGCTTCCCCATCCTACAATCAGCTTCTTAGATGACCTGCTTCCATAAACAGTGTATTTTTCGTTATCTGGTATTTCCCTTGCAGCAAGTTCAATTTTCCTCATCCTTTTTAAATACATTTCAGTCCTCAACACCGAATCGTCCACAATATGCCCCCTTTCGTCATGTTCATCACCGGTGAGCCAGAACCTGTTTGGGGACCCTAGAAATGACCTTGGGCTGATGCCATCCTCTGTAATTTTAAACCTTTTGTAATTGTTTTCCTCCTCAATGGCAATTTTTCCCCTATCTATTTTGCACCTTTCACTGTCTATGAGCGATTCATCAACCACAGCATAGGAACTCATAAGTGATTTGTCCACCAGATGAATTACTGGCATTTGGTATCTCTCAGCATAATTAAAAGCATTTGCCGCATCGTAAAATGCTTCAATATGGTCCCCTGAAGAAATAACTATTCTGGGAAATTCGCCGTGGCCCCCGTAAACAGCCTGCAAAAGGTCTGCCTGTGCGTTTCTGGTGGGCAATCCTGTTGATGGCCCTCCTCTCATATAATCAGTTATTACCACCGGTATTTCCACCATTCCAGCATATCCTATTCCCTCTATCATCAAATCAAAGCCCGGGCCAGAAGTTGCAGTAGCAGACCTAGCTCCTGTTAGCGAAGCACCGTTTGCCATTGCTATGGCTGATAGTTCATCTTCCGTCTGAACAACCACAACATTTCCTTCCCCGGCAGGAACCCTGTTAAATATCGGATGACCTTCTAGGTACACACTTTCATCAGTTGCCGGTGAAATTGGATAGTAACTTTGAAAAGTTAAACCCCCTGCCAATTTCCCCAAAGCAATTGCTGTTGGCCCATCAATTAAAACTCTGTGCCCGTTAATGGGCAATTCATCGAGCTTTACCCCCTGCCACTCCCAATTTGAAGACAGCTCATATGAAATGTTAACGGTCTGCTGATTTTCCACTAGCGATCTTGTTCCAAAAGTATCCCTTATGGCTTGAAGTACCAGTTCCCTTCTCACCCTTAGAAGTGATGTTGATAATGAAATAGCCAATGTATTGATCATTATTCGGATTTTTCCTAGCTGAGTCACATTCAAACGCTTTCCAAGCTCTCTTATTGCTTCGTTTGCGCTGTATCCAAAAGTCGTTATTCCCCTTGAATTTAAATATTCAACTACCCCCTTAACTGTTATTTCTGAACCTGCTTTCTCCAAAGTTTCAGATATTCTTGACTTTAGAGGATCCACCATGCTGGGAATATTGCTGATCTTAAAATCTGACTCATCCTTATTGTATATTAGAACCCCATTGTCTTTTATATCCAGAAAGTGCGAAAAAACTGTTTCTGCATCGTAGCTTACCACTATATCCTTTTTCTCCATAATTGAATAAACAGGCTTGTCACTAACCCTCATTGTAAGATAGCTGTGCCTTCCCTTTATGTTTGAAAAGTACTCCCTTCCACCGTATACAAAATATCCTGCCTTTGCCACAGCCCTGGTAAATATGTGAGCCGCTGTATCAATTCCGCTCCCTTGCGGACCGCCGGTTGTCCAAATTAAATCCATTTTAACACATGTTTCATTTTCCATCAAATAAAAACCTATCTAAAAAAGTTGCTGTTGGCTATTTTTAATTCATAGTATGTATCAACTTACATGCTTTACATGATCAAGTTTTACCAATGATATACTCACCCACATTTAAGTGGTTACCTCAAGGTGGCTAGTTCGCGGTTTACTGCAATGATCCTCGTGGCCAGTTTCCCACCGCTACATTGATAGACAGCTTGCTGCGCCTTTAACCATTGCCCACAAAGGGCCGTGTTTATTGCCACCTTCAAGTTCGTGTGATTTTATATGAGCTAACCTATTTTGTTCACAATATCCTTTAAAGAAGCTTTTCTACCAGAAAAGGTAAGTATAATTTGATTATTTATTTATTTATTGTTAATTAATTTTAATGCCGTGTTATAGCCTGTTTCTAGGGCCCGCGTGTTTAGTTCCTCCCATTTATGGCTTAACACTTCACTTATTGCTGATTTCAAGTCGCCAAGTCTCACCGTATTTGATATCGCAGAAACAGCGCCCAGCATTATCATATTGGCCGCTAACGTGCTTTTTAGCTCATTCCTTGATATTTCGGTGGCCCTTATGTCGAAAGTTTTTCCTTTATTAGGCTGAACCAGTGAACCGTCATATATTACAATTGTATTGTCATGCACTTTTCCAAGCAGTGACTTCCAGGATTGCTCAAACATAAAAACTGCTGTGTCTGCCCTCTGAACTTTAAAATACACGATATCATCTTCGTGATCTCCTACTACAAGTTCTGTGTATGACTCCCCTCCTCTAGTTGATGCGCCATACTCTTCTGTCTGAACCACATGTTTCCCCTGGTACTTGACAAATGAGTACCCCAAAAGATAACCCATCATCTGTATCCCCTGACCGCCCTTGCCGGCTATAAGAATCTGCTGCTTCATTTCCCCTCTCCTCTCGCCCTTTCAATGATTTCCTTTAATTGGTCATAATAACTTGGAGCATCAAAATTTACAAATTCACCCAGTGATATTTCGGTATTCCAGTCATATTTTGCCTCATAGGGGCTTATCCCCCTCCTTATAATACCTATTCTCTTGATCTTCTGGTAGAGATCATATGTGCTCTTAAAACCGTTAATTCTTCCAAAAAGTTCAGGGCACTGTGAAATAACCTCTATAAATGAGAATCCCCTATGGTTAAAGGCCTTCTTTATGCTTTCTTTTAGCAAGACAGGATATGCTGTTGACCACCTAGCCACAAATGATGCCCCTGCTGCAGAAACTAGCTTTACAGCATCAACTGGTTTGCTGTCAGGGCTGTATGGCGATGTATATGTTACTACCTCTTTTGGTGTTGTTGGGGCAACTTGGCCTCCCGTTAATCCATAAATAAAGTTATTGACCATTATAACCGTTAGGTCTGCATTTCTTCTTGCGGCATGAATTAAATGGTTACCCCCTATGGATGCCAGATCACCATCTCCCCCAAACACCACGACCTTTAGATCTGGACGCGCCAGTTTTACGCCAAGGGCAACTGGAATGGCCCTTCCATGGAGCACGTGAGCCCCGTCGAACTTTACATATTGCGGAATTCTTCCCGTGCACCCTATCCCGCTAACAACCACAATTTTATCCTGCTCTATTTTCAGTTCATCAACAGCTCTCAAAAATGCCTGAACCACGGTTCCTATACCACAGCCCGGGCACCACATATGAGGTAACTTTTCAGACCTTAAATATCTTTCAAGCGGATGAACCAGTTCCTCCATTAGCCATTCATCTCCTTTTCACATAAACGTTCAAGTTCTTCAGGGGATGGGGCCTCATAATTTAACCATGATACAAGCCTGACCCTAGCATTTTCATTTATTGACCACTTAACTGGATAAACCAGCTTTCCTGTGCTCATTTCGATAACAATTATATACCTTGCGTTTTTTGTTGCATTTTTAAGTTGATCCTCGGGGAAAGGCCAGATTGTTATAGGCCTGAACAGGCCCCATTTTCTGTTTTTCTTTCTAGCTTCCATTATCATTGAATAAGCCACCCTGGCCATGGTACCAGCTGCCACTATAACCACCTCAGCGTCTTCTGTTAACACTGCATCCCATTTTTCTATATCGCGCGCATTTTTCTCTATTTTTTCATTTATTCCCTTTACATATTTTTCTTGAACTTCGGGTTTTTCATAGTAATACCCCCTTTCATTGTGTGTGAGGCTGTCCTTAAGCACAAAAAAGCCTTCCCCGAATGATGCTATAGCAGGGACAAGAAATTGATCTCTTTTATATGGTAGGTAATTTTCTGACGATTCTCCTGGTTTTTTCCTTAAAATAATATTCATCTCATCCGGCGCTTTAATGTGCAGCCTTTCCCTCATCCTTGCAAGTATTGCATCACCCAAAAGCACGACCGGCGTCATATACCTTTCAGCCAAATTAAAGGATTCAACTGTAAGGTCAAAGGCCTCCTGCACGCTCCAGGGATAAATCGATATGATTTCATAATCTGAATGCGACCCAAATCTAGCCTGCATTATGTCCCCCTGCCATGCCTTGGAGGCGATTCCCGTACTTGGACCGGCTCTCATCATGTCTACAATGACCACCGGTGTTTCCGTTGCTATTGCCAATCCCAAGCCTTCCTGCATTAAACTGAAACCCGGGCCAGAAGTTGCGGTCATTGCCTTGGCCCCTGCCATGGAAGCTCCAACTATCATGTTAATGGAGGCCAGCTCATCCTCACCTTGAACATATATACCACCAACCTTTGGTAGCCTATTTGACATTTCCTCGGCTATCTCTGAAGATGGTGTTATTGGATATCCTGCATAAAACCTGCATCCGGCGCTTATAGCACCTTCCACAATAGCGCCGTTACCGTGAGTAAAAACTAATTTGCCATCGCTCATTTCTTATCAACTTTCCTTACAAATATTGCAAATTCTGGACAAGCATATTCACATATTTTACAACCTATACAACCAGCTTCGTCCTTTATGTAAGTTGGTCTGTATCCAAAGTTGTTATAGTTGTCCAGCCTATCCAGCACTTTGGGCGGGCATAATTCGATACATAATCCACACTCCTTGCACCTATCATTTATAACAAGTACTTCAAACGAGCGCTTCTGCGCAGCAGTTTGAGATTGCAGGTTCATTTTTGCAGAGATAAAATACATATCACTTTTAAGCTTATCGCAAAAACGGTATTTTTGGACAAACGTATTAAATTTTTTATAAAAATTGAACGTATATCTTATAATAAATTAATAAATTACCTGCAATATCATATAAATATTTAAATTATACTTTAAAAAACAGGATTTTACTTCCTTATAATTTGATCGGTGCACATGCCGCGGCATACCCAGTAAAGTCAGCGTTGAACGCATTTTGCATATTTTTCTTTTTTCTTTCTTTATTTATTTATTGTTCTCCAAAAAATGTCATAATGATTAAGTGCCTCATGCATAGCCAAGTTCAACAAGTGACTTTATCTTTCACTAAAGCTTCCCCTTAATCCGCAGCATGTTTAAACGACATACTAGCCGGTGCCACAACCTGACATACTCTCCTCGCTTAAGCTTCGGAGGTTCTGGGGTCTCCGTCGTTCTCAGAGTCGCCCCTTTTGGGGTATCAGTGCTCCCTTCGCGTGCATCCCTGTCCATGTCTAGCCAAACTTTTGGTTCTATCCTAGGTTTCTCCGGCACGGATACGCTCGCATGCACATATTGCTCGTCCAGTTCTACCTGATTAACCTTCTCGAAATCATTTCTGAAGTTGCAGTTCAATGTTAGTTTTAAAAACGGGATATATATTTCCCTCTTCTCCCTATCTACCGCAACACCTTGGTTTGGAACTGTAAGGTTTACATGCCCCACAACCTTGATCTCCTTATTTCTTCCTCAATATTTGGTTTGCAATTATGCTCTTCAGACCAAACTGCTTTACATCTTCAGAGGAAAGTGTATGCGTCTTTAGTGCGAATTCTGCTATCTGTTTCGCCTTTCTCAGTTCTAAAGAGAAATCTCTCCCATGCTTAATGTTGAATGTTAATATAATTTCCCTTTTTGCTATATATTTCTCATTAATGGTATATAAATATATACTTCGCAATTCATCTCCTCCATGAATGTTGAAGCTTTCTTGCTCATGGATTTGTAAGTGTATACGCAGGTGTAAATTCTAAACATCCTACCAGCGCATTCTACTGTTCATCGCAGGTCAAGCCCTAAAATGTTCAAGCCTTTCATAATGCCCTGTTATGTAGCACTTGCAGCTGGTCTTGAAGGTTTTCTTCTGTCTGGGTAGAGCAAGGCATCAGCGCAAAAGGAAGCCAATGTATTTAAACATAGAGATTTACTGATAGCTTCCCCAAACCACGAACGTTTAATTAAGATTTTTAAGCATAAACCCGATTTATTAAAGTATGGATGATTTCAAACAGATAGGAAGGGACAGAGTTGTTCCAATAGGTTTAGGTACATGGGGTATAGGAGGCAAAAGTTATCCTGATAGTTCAAAAGATTCTGAGATGATTAAAATAATAAAATTTGCCTTGCAATCTGGCTTAAAATTGATTGACACTGCGGAGTTCTATGCTCAAGGACATACCGAAGAGCTCGTAGGTAAAGCAATAAAGGATTTTGAAAGGGAAAGTGTCTTTGTGATAAGTAAGGTGTGGTACACGCATTTAGAACGAGAACAGGTAATTAAAGCGGCTGAAAACTCGCTAAAAAGATTAGATACACCATATATCGACCTTTACCTTATACACTGGCCAAATGAAAGGGTCCCTCTAAGGGAAACTCTTTCTGCCATGCAGCGGCTAATAGACGATGGAAAGATAAAGTATGCTGGCGTGAGCAACTTCGATATTGGACTTCTGAAAAAAGCCCGAGAAGAAATGCCGCGCAGCGATATAGTGGCTAATGAAATAAGATACAGTTTGCTTTACAGAGAAGCCGAAAAGGAACTCATGCCTTACTGTAAAAGGGAAAAAATTGCCCTAATAGCCTATACGCCATTGGAAAAGGGTTTAATCTCGGGTGATACCTTTCTGAATAAAATAGGGCAGAAATATAATAAAACTGCTGCCCAGGTGGCTCTGAACTGGCTCATATCCAATGACACAATAGCTATACCCAAATCAGAAAAAGTGGCCCATATAAAAGAAAATGCAGGGGCCATGGGCTGGAAGCTTTTACAAGAAGACTTTAATGCCATTTCTGAAAAATATAGTTGATGCATTTACTAACCGAAAATTTTCAATTCATGGCTACTTTGAATGCCAATTTATTGTTTTCTCTTTTTTGAAGTAATAAATTTAACTAATTAGTATATAAAATTAGCAAAAAACGTTTATTATACCGTTTATTTAATTTAAAGTAGCAATGCAAAAGTCATCTGAAAAAGTGACTTATTTAAAGGCCTACCCTCTTAAGGGATACGATGACATCCAGAGGGTGAAGGCTGACCTTGATGCAGGTTGCATTATAATAGTTAGATTTACACCACTTATAAAAAAGAGCCTAGATGAGCTATCAAAATCCATTGATGAGATCTACAAGTACGTTATGGCTGTTGGGGGAGACATAGCTAGGTTGGGTGAAGATAGAATAGTAATAACACCGCCCGGTGTTAAAATATTCAGGGAATCTGGTTTAAAGTATTAAATGTTTTTAAACGACGGTTTGACCAAACAATGGACATGGAAAGTTCAGCGAACGAACTGCAGGGTTTAAAATTTATGCTCCAAGAATATAGGGAAGCTTTACGGTTGACCCTCAATAATGTGGATTCAGATTTGGTTGAAGAAGTTGGTCTCATCATAAACCAGTGCACAGAAACTATGAATATTATAGATAAAAGTAAAAATGAGGAAGAAGACCTTAAGAGAATAAAGGGCTTTATAGAATCAATTGTTGAAAGATTTAATAAAATATCAGAAATATTATCTGAAGATCAGGAACCTTCAGAAGGTTATGACTTAAGCTTTCTGACTGATTTCCTTTACTATACCCGCAGCAACGGTTCTTCCTGAATCTCTCAGCGCAAACCTGCCAAGTTCCGGAAACTCCTTGTATGTTTCAATGCACAGCGGTATCAATGGCTTTAACCTAACAAGCGCTGCATCTCCCGTCTTTATTGTCTTTGGATGATCCTCCACTACCTGCCCCGTCCTGGGATCTATCTTGCTGATTATTTCTGTTATTGATGTGGCAACCTGTGCTGTATGTGCGTGCAGAACCGGCGTATAACCGGCTGCAATGGCTGTTGGATGGAATACAACAAATATTTGAGCTACAAACTCCTTAGCTACTGTTGGCGGATTATCTGGATGCCCGAGCACCATTCCTCTCTTTACATCCTGCTTGGCTATTCCTCTTACGTTAAAACCGATGTTATCGCCTGGTTCAGCCTTTTCAACTCCTGTATGGTGAGTTTCAATGCTCTTCACTTCTCCCTTTAATGCTGGAGGCATTATGATTATTGTATCACCTACCTTCATCACCCCAGTAACCACCCTTCCTACTGGCACTGTACCAACCCCTGTAATTGAATAAACGTCCTGTATTGGTATTCTGAGCGGCTTATCAGTTGGCTTTGGCGGAACCTGCAAATTGTCAAGCGCTTCAAGCAAAGTCGGCCCCTTGTACCATGGCATATTACTGGATTTTTCTGTCAGGTTGTCTCCAGTCCATCCTGATACCGGTATTATTGGCAGTGTGTCAATTTTATAACCAACCAACCTTAACAGGTCTGTAGCCATCTTTTTGACCTCCTCGAATCTCTTTTGGCTGTACGGTGGTTGTGTTGCATCCAGTTTATTTATAAGAACTATCAGCTGATTAACACCCAATGTTTTCAGCAAAAATGCATGTTCCCTAGCCTGACCACCCTCAGATAGAGCAGTTTCTGTTTCACCTTCCTTAGCAGAAACTACAAGAATCGCAGCGTCTGCTTGGCTAGCGCCTGTTATCATGTTCTTTACAAAATCCCTGTGGCCTGGAGCGTCAATTAAAGTGAAAAAGTACTTCTTAGTTTCAAATTTTTGGAATGCAAGATCTATTGTAACTCCTCTTTCCCTTTCCTCTTTCAGCCTGTCCAAAACCCACGCATATTTGAATGAATCACCAACCCCAAGTTTTTCAGATTCCTTTGCAAACTCTTCCACTTCTCTTGGATCTATAACACCTAGGTTAAATAGAAAATGACCTAAGGTAGTTGATTTGCCATTATCTACATGGCCCACCACGACTAAATTCAGGTGAGTTTTCTGTGACATTATTTTATAACACCTTCAACCATGAAGGGGTTCGTTCTGATTATTTAACGTTTTTGGATAAGTAATTCGTACATTATTGGTAAATAACGTTAATATTACTGCTTTTTTATGTTATTTATGATGTTTAATTTATTGGTAAATAACGTTAATATTTGGTTTTTTAATTAATATTATTACAAATTCAATCTGGAACTCCAAAACTCTTGAAGGGGACATTTTGAGCAAGGTAAGAAATTACATCGATGAAGAAATTATAGGAGATGTCAATCTCTTGAATATAGGCCCATTATTTCTCCTGAATCAACTATTTTGTTTTGAATCAGTTCCTTCAGCCTGTTAGCGCTGACGCCGCTTGCAGCTGGAAGCTGACTGTTCAGAGCGTACACCTTGAAAAAGTACCTATGGTTGCCGTCACCATGTGGTGGGCAGGGCCCTCCATAACCAGTTCTACCGAAATCATTTTTGCCCTGTATCCCCACGTCTGAATTGGGCCTAACGCCTTCTGGAATGCTGGTGCCCAGAATGTTGTAGATGACCCAGTGTATGAAAGTTCCAGAAGGGGCATCAGGGTCCTCTACAATAATTGCATAGGACGATGCACCACTTACTCCATCCCATGCTATTTGAGGGGAAACGTTATCACCATCGCACGTATGCTTCTTGGGTATTCTTTCCCCATTTTTAAATGAATTACTGTAAACCTTCATATATTATAATAATTAGAACCAAAAATTAAGCTTTGCTTAAAATACTATTCTTACATCCACAGCAAAGGCCCCTTCCTGGTTCACAATGAGCGGGTTTATGTCCATTTCTTTCACATTCAAGTCCACGATCATTCTTGAAACCCGGCTCAATGTCCTCAGAACAGCATTGATGTTGTAATTTCTCTTCCTTGCTGTAAGCATGTCATAAACCTTGCTTTCCTTTAACATCTGTAGGCCTTCCTGCTCTGCTACAGGGGATAGACCGTAGCTGACACTCTTCATGACCTCCACATAAACGCCACCCATGCCAACAAGTATTGATGGTCCAAATGTTGCATCCTTCAACCCACCTATGAAAACCTCCACGCCGCTAAGTTGCCTCTGCAGAAGTATCCTCTTTGATTTTGACGATAATTGGTTAAATATGCTTTCCACATCCTCCTTTTCCACGTTGGTCACTACACCCCCCAGCTCTGTTTTATGCCCCGGTTCGTCAAGCGAAACTTTCATCACAAGCGGAAATCCTATTCTTTCTGCCTCCTTCTTTGCGTCATCCAAATTAGATACAACTGCCCAAGCAGGCACCCTGACACCGTAAATTTCCATCAGTTTAAATGCCTCAAAATCCTTAAGAGTTGTTTTACCCTCAACAAGCTGTTTTGCTTCCATTATGGGCTCTGCTATCCTTATCTTTTGCATTGGTTCCCTTTTTTCTGTGTAATATTTTATTGCCCTTACAGCTTCTTCAGGGAACCTAAATGAGGGTACATTGGCTGAATCAAGAGTTCTTGCCGCAGCATCTTCACTCAGTCCCATTACAACCCCAACAAAACCCTTGCCCTTAAAGTTAAGCAACGCCTTGGCTACTTCAACGCAGCTCACCGTGGCCAGCGATTGAACTAGAACCAGCTTTGTGCAGTCAAGCCCCTGCACTATTTTTAACGCTGTGATGTATCTTTCAAGGTTTGCATCACCACCCAAATCCAGCGGGTTTCTGGGCGATGCATGAGGAGGAAGCACCATTTCAAGGGTTGACTGCACCTTTGGTGGGAGCTTGGTTAAGCTGAGCCTGTTTCTATCTATCTCATCTACAGTTAATACTCCATGCCCTCCTGAATTTGTAATTATAAGAATATCTTTCTTAATAGGTTCCTCTGAAGAAAGTATCTTTGCTAAATTTAAAAGGTCTGTTAAATTCTCTACAAATATGCCACCGACGGTCTTGACAGCTGCCCTGAACAGCTCATAAGATCCTGCCAGGCTGCCCGTGTGCGTGCGTATTGCCTGTTCGCCTGCTCCGCTGGCGCCGCCCTTTAAAAAGACTATGGGCTTCTTAACCGTTATTTCTGGCATTTCGTTAAGAAACCTTTCACCGTCTGATATGCCTTCCATATAAGAAAAAATTGACTTAGCCTGTGGATCATTTGACAAAAACTCAAAAACATCTATTTCTTTAATGTCAGCCTGGTTTCCCAGCCCCACAAAGTAACTCAAACCTGTCCTAGTTCTCTGCGCCCAGTTTAACATGTAGGCTCCCATTCCTCCTGATTGTGCTACAATTGCTATGTTACCTGGCTTTACATCAGCAAATGTAAATGTGGCGTTAAATGTAGGAGTCATTATCCCCATTGTATTTGGACCTAAAAATCTCATTGAATACTTTTGAGCAGTTTTTACCATCTCCTTTTCTATTCTGGCTCCCTCTTCGTCCCTTTCCCTGAATCCTGCCGTTATAACGACTGCAGCCTTTATGCCTACTTTGCCTGCTTCTTCCATGGCTTGAACCATTTCCTCCCTAGGTATACTGAATATTACAAGATCAACAGGTTCATTGATTTCTGATATGCTTTTATAGCACTTCAGCCCTTCTATTTCGTCAGCCCTGTTATTCACAGGGTATATTTTCCCTGTATAAGTTGAGATTACGTTACGCAGGATTATGTTACCGATCTTGTCCCTGTTTCTAGACGCACCAACAATTGCAATGCTCTTGGGATAAAATAACTCCTCTAACATATCAATAGCTTATTTTGACCCATTAATAATAGTTTATGCTTGCTCGGTTTCCGCAGGCTCCTTTTCTGCTTGTTGCTTCTGAGGTTCTTTCTGCTTAGGATGCTCAAAAACATCAGCAGTAGCTTGATTGTTATCTTTATCAACTGTCACCTTTATTTTAACTCGTCTGATGTTCAGATTTTGGCCCCTGTTCCATATTTCAGCGTTTAATTCGTTGGTAATATTTACATTTTCAACCTTGACCGCCCTTTTAATCCTGTTCCTAAGGTAATCGATTGCCTTATTTGACCTCTGATAATACTGCTTATAAAATATCCTTGAAAATGAAATAGTCATTGTTTTTTCTTCTGTCATATGCTATCGCCTATTTTCTTATGTCTCCAGTCTCTCCTCTTAAAATTATACGTAAAATTTCTGTTTGTCTTTAATACCGCCCATGATGGAACTGGCCTGTTTTTCCTTATTGCTGAAACAAATATCTTTTTTTCCCTCGCACTTTTATTTGAACCCATTTTATATCACCATACTATCTTAAACTCCCTTTTATTAGCTTGCATTTTAGTAAGAAGATCCTTTAATTCTTCGTCATTTATCTGATGATCTATCTTACCATTAACTGCAAGCTCAAAAATTTTATCCTCCAGCACCTTAGCCATTTCATTGCCAACCAATTTCAAGTTGTTCAGCCTGTATCTCGCCTCAGGTGTAAGATAAACTCTTAGATACTTTTCCTTAAGCTCCGCTAACTCCTTCTTTTTACGTTCTTCATCAGTAGAATAGGGAGCAGCCATAATTTGTTCACCCTATACCTAACTTTTCTACAGCCTTTATTTTGCCCTTTAGGCTGTCAAATATATCGCTTGATATCTTATCGACTGTTGATTTGCCTTTCCCAGTTAATTCTCTTCCTGAACTTGTCTTCTTAATTAAACCAGCCGCTTCTAGATCCAAAAGTATCTTTCTTATGTGCTTTGTTCCAGCAGGCTGAGAATGTGCAAGATAAAAGCTCCGTTGCTTTCTCCCACCGTAAATCTTGGAAAGGTCCTTTACGCTCAAGGGTCCATAAATATAGATTTTTCTCAGTATTGATGCAGCCCTGTAAAAGTACCAATCAGGATCAAGCGGCGGCCTTTCTGCCTGTGAGCCGGTCTTTGAATAAGTTGCGAAAATGGGCAAGTTAATTATACCTGATTTTTTCAAGTAATCCTTTATCCCATCTATTAGTTTATCTGCTGGCACGTCATATGCTGTTGGCATAACATTGATTTCCAATATATGTGCCCATTTAAACTTATCGTTGCCTTCTCCAGACAATCAAAATCCCATATTGGAAATCACAAACTTTTATTAGATAGTGGTTTTAAATTCAGAGTATGGGTCAAGTGGATTTTGATTCGTTTCAGAAGCTGGATTTGAGGGTCGGTAAAATCAAGGAAGTTTATCCAATAGAGGGCTCTAAAAAACTGCTCAGGGTAATAATTGATCTTGGAGATTCACAAAGACAAGCCATAGCAGGAATAAGCAAATATTATAGCTTACAGGATCTTGTGGGCAAAAGGGTAATAGTGGTAACCAACCTGATTCCAAAACCAATTTTGGGCTACGTATCTGAAGTCATGCTTTTGGCCGCATTTAACGATGAAGATCTTTCCCTTCTAACTACTGATAAGGACATGCCTGCTGGTACAAAAATTTCATAGTATTTCGATATATAATCTTTTGGTATTTTTTATTTTATTTTATTTTATTTTATGACTTTTCCAGCATTCTACTAAATGTCCATAAAGCAGTGTTTATTATTTCATTTAATCTTGTCTGCGTCCTATAATTTTTTATGCTAATTTGATTGATAACTCCATCGTTCATTTCAATGTCATATTTAAATGCCTCTTCTGCGGTTATTTTGCCCTCCTCTACTTCCTCCTTATCTTTGTTCTTCATCCCTTCCAATATCTTGTTTACGAAGAATGATTTAAACGGCGGAATTTCTTGTTTTAACGCAAGTTCTGGCAACGGCTTGATCACCGCGCTATCCTTTTTTATATAAGCATCAGCAAGGTGCAATCCGTCTTTGGGCCTTTTTAATTGTCTTATTTCCACCTCCTCTTCCTTCTGGCCCTCTATTGGCATCTGAACGGCCTTTACAAAACTTTCCTTTTTTAATAATTCATCTATTACAGACAGTACTTCAGAATATAGGCGCTCTTGATCTCTTAACTCTTCCAGCTTGGCCTCTATCTGAGTTTTTAGCTCAGCAAGGCGCTGCAATTCCTCTGTGCTCAACACTATTTTTGAATAAACTGTTAATATTAAATCTTGCGTTGTGACCAGCCGACTTAACTTGATAGATATGCCAATATGTACCATTAAAGGTTGCGCATGGATACTGTTAAAGCTCGAAATATATTTTTAGTTGGCCCTATTTCTAGCAAATGACCATCCAGTAATAGGATTCCGATAACATTTTGTATTTTATGCCGTATTTCTTCAGTTTGAGAAGAGCTTGAACCTTAATTAGAAGGAGCCATATGAAAGTGGATTCAGAAATATTCACCAGTTCTGGATTCTTTTTATGAAAGCTGGCATGTAAGTAACATATTATGAGATTAATGGCACCTGTACGTGTAAACAATAAAAGTCACATAATATTACAATTATTTAAAATTCGATTCTGTAAAAGTAGATTTGGTCTATTATGCAAGCTTGGTTTTCTTTGGTTTTCTCTTGACTCTGCTGCCACAGTAAGGACAAACCTTATAGGGTTCTTTAAAATATCTCCCGCAGCCAGTGCACTTGTATGTCCACTGTACTATTTTTTTTATACCTACAGTTTTAATCCCTTTAAATTTGATACCTGACTGAGCAAGTGCATTCTGTAATTCATAATCATCTGTTATTACGGTGACATCATACACCTTATTTAGCTGTAAGGCTATCGCCATAATTGAGATGTCGGTATCTGATAGATTCGGATTTTTTCTTTTAAAATTAATGGCAAGATTTAGTGCCTCACCTTCAGGTTCAATTATTTTTAATACCGAGTTTTTTATATAATAATTCACGATTGCCCTCTCGTTATCATTTTTTATTTCACTCATGGCTTTATTGGTGGTGAACATCTTTTTTGAATCAATTAAACTGATCTTAAATAAGCCAGCAGCATCTAAAACATAAACAGGTAACTTACCTTTATCATCATTCAAACTCAAATCAAGCCTCGGGCGGGATTTGAACCCGCGACCTTCGCCTTACCAAGGCGACGCTCTAACCAACTGAGCTACCGAGGCTTATATTGTGCATCGCTATGAGGTCTTTCTTGAATGCTGTTAATTCTTCTGGTATTTTTAAATTTATTGGGTCCTTCAAACTTTTTCCGCTAGTTTTCTTCATGTTCCAGACGTAGTGGTTAAATTCAACCAGTTTTTCTGTCAATGGTGAATAGTCCTGACTAAGCGCTATTTCTGAAGGTGATGGGTAGGGCTCTTCATGAACGTTTTTACCATAAGCGTTTTTGTAAATATAATACGTAACAAATGGCAAATACGGTGCAATCATCTTCAAAAGCATTCCTAAAATCATGTTCATTGTATAAATTGATGAAGATCTTTCTGATTCAGTAAATTCACCTTCATTGTATAGGCGCGGTTTTACCATTTCCAAATAGTGATCTGCGTAAATGAACCATGTAAAATCCCTAATGGCAGTAAAGCTCTTATTAAACGCATAATTGTCATTCATTTGGTTCACCTCTGAGACAAGCTTTCTGAATTCAGACAATATCCACTTATCAGTTGGTGTAAGCACAAACTCATTGGTTGCTGTGAACGATTTAACAAACCTTGATATGTTAAGGAGTTTTGTAAGGAACTTACCTGCTGACTCGATCCTATTATAGGAACATTTGACGTCCCCTTGAGTTATATCACCTTCTAGAAACACCCATGACCTAAATGCTTCTGCTCCATACTTTTTTATAATGTCCATTGGATCTATTACGTTGCCTTGGCTTTTGCTCATTTTAAATCCTTTTTCATCTACTACATGCATGTGTATCCATACATCCATAAATGGCCTTTCACCAGTAATCAGATATGATTTCAAGAGTGTAAAGTAAAGCCAGCTTCTAACTATTTCCTTTCCCTGTGGTCTAAGGCTTACGGGAAAGTTCCTTCTGAAAAATTCTTTATCCCACAAGTAACCGGATATATATAATGGTGTGTTGCTTGAGTCAAACCAGGTATCAAAAATTCTCGTCTCCCCAACAAACTCTTCACTCCCGCATTTGGGACATTTTTCTACTGGCGGCTTTTCTGCCCATGGTCTATAGTATTTTCCCGCGGGGGGCACATATGGGGTGCCACATCTTTTACAGTACCATACGGGTATTTCTGTACCATAGTACCTGCGCCTTGATATTACCCAGTCATCGGTCAAAGAGTCTATCCATCTAGTTAAAAGCTCAGAGCTTTCTGGCGCATAAAATTTCATCAGTGAAGAATATTTTTTTAGTTCATCCTTAAAATTTACCTGCTTTAGATAAAGCTCCTTACGGGGTATAAATTCTATTGGCGTTTTGCTTCTCCAGCATATCGGTGTTTCATGCTTTATCTGCTCTTCTCTGACTATTATTCCCATGTTTCGTAGGTCATTTACTATAGCTTTGCGTGCTTCTTTAACCTTTAATCCGCTGTACTTTCCTGCACTGTTATTCATAATGCCATTTTCATCTATTAAGAACGTTGGTGATAAACCTAAGTCCCTAAAAACCATGATATCTCCTCTATCCCCAAAGCTGCATATCATGACGAGCCCTGTTCCAAATTCCTGTTTAGCGTATGGATGCGGCAGTATCGGCACCATGCGCCCATAGATGGGCACCTGAGCTTGTTTGCCCCTATATGGCTCATACCTTTTGTCTTCTGGATTATATATTATTGCCTTACATGCGCCAAGCAGCTCTGGTCTCGTCGTCGCAACAACTAGACTGTCCTGATCCTTAACATCGAACCTGATATAATAAAGCATGGTGTTGCCTTCTTCATATTCCACTTCTGCATCAGATAGGGATATCTTGCAATCTGGGCAGTAATTTGAAACTTTTTCACTTTCATATATGAGCCCCCGGTTAAAAAGTTCAATAAATGTCTCCTGTGTAAGTTTCCTGAATTCCGGGTCATCTGTCTCATACATTGCTCCAAGGGCGTAATCCTTTTTATAACTGTTAAAACTGATTCCCAGTAACTTAAAGGAGTTTGTTGAGGCAGAACTGTACCTGTCGAGCATTTCTTTGCATTTTGATATAAAAACGTCCCTTGGGGTGCTCCTTACGTTTAGCTTCAGTTCCTTTTCAACCTGAACCTCAATTGGAAGGCCGTTTCTGTCAAGGCCCAGAGGAAATAATACATCAAAACCGCGCATTCTTTTGTATCTGGCAATAGCATCCATGTAAACATAGGTATAGGCATGCCCAATATGTATGGGCATATTAACATAAGGAGGTGGTGTATCTATAATGTATTTTGGCTTATCATCATTTTTAAAACTGTAATGTCCTTCCCATTCATTTATTATGGAACTTTCAAGCTTGGGGTCCCATTTAGTTATTAATTCCATTTTGCCTGTACCTTAATATCACTCCGATGCCACCAAAGCTTTTAAACATCACGCCAGGCTCAGATTTTGCTGAGATTATTTCTAATTTTGCACCTATTTGGCTGGCAAGATCTGATATGTAATCTACAACATCCTCAACCTTTATTGACCACAGGGTTTTGCCGCAACTGGGGCACACTGATTGACTTGCCTGCACTTTTTCCTGATATAGTTGTGACTCCACAGTATACTTTTCAAACTGGTAACCGCAGCTCTTGCATTTTGCCTCTATTCTGTACGTATCAAGGTCTTCAGAAATGAGGATCAGCTCAGCATTTCCCATTTTTATGGCCTTAATTGATGGTTCCAGCCCATACACAGCCAATCCGTCTCGCTTTGTGGTTTCCATCATAAACCGTTCAATCAATCTTTTCTCCTTAACCAGCCTCAGATTTTCGATCAGGCTCTCACCCCTTTCCAGCGTTTCCCTTATCCCCTCTTCTCCAGCATATCCGGTGTCAACCAGCCCTATGACCATCTGCTTAAGCCTGTAATCCAGATAGTCAGCCTTATAGAAATCTTCCTTGGTCATGCCTGGACCGCTTATGATAAGCGATTTTATTGTATATTGATCTATAAAAATTGATTTGGCATGATCGGCTACCCTATGAAAAAAATCATTGATCTCATTTTCTCGAATTCTTTCGAACCTTCTGGCCGATTGCCCTCCCTGTCTGTGCTTGCTGCCCACACCGCTGGTGATCACTTCAACTGTTTCTGACCTATCTCCTGATATTATGCCGAATCCTGCTTCAGAAGTATCGACGGATATTACCCCTATAAGCTCCTCTTCCCTCAGCAGAGACTTTAGAATATCTATGTGAAAATGATCATCGCATCTGTAAAGGTAAGTCAGAACAGGTCTTGGTGGTACAATTTCATAATACTTTAATTCCTCATCAACCGGATTTTCATCTGAAGGCACATATCCACAAAATATTATTATACCAGTATCAGAAAACTGTTTGAAGAGCCTGAGCCTCTGCATTATATGGGTCAGCGCGTCCTGAACATGGGTTCTTGTCTGATCGCTTTTTATGTTGGATGCAGTTCCATACTCGTCCTTTAACTGATTTATTACATCATAAACCGGTTTGCGAGGCGGTACGTAGAGCGAGATGAGCTCGGTGCCTCTCCCAGCTATGTTGCCCAACTCCTTGAGCAATCTTTTAATTTTATATAGATTTACTGAATTATATTCTTCCATTCTAAACTACCTGCATTCCTTTATTTAAAATATTTTTTATATTATCAGGAAAGTCTTTTGAGAAAGCCCTAATTAAAAAATGGCTGTCGGTCTCTATCCTTTATATCGAATGTATCTCGCAAAATCCTTATTTATATACCATTATAAGTGACACTTAATGAGGTTTGTAATCAAGCTTTCAGGTAGTATTTTTGACACGAAGGAAAATCTTGATGAACTTGAAAAAATTTTGCATGAAATTGAAAATGAAAGTAAAAATGAAAGTAAAATAGCGCTGGTAATAGGAGGCGGCAGAAGGTCCAGAGAGTTCATAGATGCGGGCAGAATGCTTGATTTGACTGAGTTGGAGCTGGACAAAATAGGTATTGCGTTAACCCGCATAAATGCCATGATCATAATAGGCGCTTTGCACGATTTGGGATATCCAAAAGTGGTAACTGATTTTGAAGACGCAGTAATAGCTTGGAATCAGGGAAAAATTCCGGTGATGGGCGGACTTACACCAGGCCACAGCACAAACGCGGTTGCAGCCATGCTTGCTGAATACACTAGAGCTGATATCCTTTTTAATGCTACAAAGGCTGGTGGTGTATTTAATAAGGATCCGGCAAAATACCCAGATGCGGTTATGCTTGAGAGCATTTCAATTGATAGGCTAAAAAAAATTATAAACTCATCATTGAGGGCTGGAAAATATGAGCTAATGGATGAGGTTGCACTGGGAATCATAGAAAGGTCAAGGATAAGGACCAGAATAATTGGAACCGATGCTGAGTCATTAAGGAAAGCCTTAAAAGGGCAGAAAACAGGCACATATATTGTCTTTGAGTGAAAAGAAAAGGAAGGTCAAGGAATCAGCCACCATACCACCTCATACGCACTGTAAAGTTTGCGGAAAGGCGATACCTGAAGGCCAGATATACTGCAGTAAAGAATGCAGGGATAAGGATCTTAACCAGCAGAAGAAGGACAAAAGAATGATGTGGGGATTTTACGGTGCTTTTATGGTAATACTGGTCATAATGTTGATTGTAGCATATGCTTACAAGTGAACTATCAAATTTAAATAAGTGAACTAGTAATATGTGAGCAGGATTAAGGATATTAGGAAATCAGTTGACATAACACACATGTACGTAGGATTGG
>OGCG01000314.1_pt1 | contig 31909 bp, 23 predicted proteins | sample 1570061 | NCBI WGS metagenome assembly OGCG01 (sample SAMN06268698, study PRJEB24515) | hot springs metagenome | isolation source: Joseph's Coat, Yellowstone National Park, Washington, USA | place: USA:Joseph's Coat, Yellowstone National Park, Washington, USA
TGAGGATCAACCATCAGCCCTTCCAGACCCGCGCCTCGCTGAGCGACACCTGCTGCTCTTCCGTTTTCTGCGGTGCTCAACAGCTCATCCTGGTCAGCCGCTGACACCTACGGCCACCTTCCCTCCCTCGGTCTCGCCACACAACCACATGCCGTCTGCAGTCCTTCACTAGCCCTCGCACCACTATGCCGCCATTTGGCGTGCTAGCCGCTCAATAACCGGTCCTCCACGCACCTGAAACACCGGTCGGAGCCCACGCAACGGCCTTGCAGGTAGCAGGCTACCCGGACGGGTTGCTACGGCCGATAGTTCACCGCATTGGGAGTCTCGAGGGTGTCTGTGACTATGTCGGCTGCCCTGTAGGCCCTAATCAACGCCGAGATTACTGCGGTTACAGGAACCGCCAAAAAGGCGCCCTCAATACCGAGGAGGGTGTCTCCGACGGCCAAGGCCAGCACAACGCCAAGAGGAGTGAGGTGAACGGAACGACCAAGCACTACTGGACCCACGAGATAGCCCTCCGCAGCGTGAACGGCCAAAAGCACCGCAACCACCAGAGCAGCTACCACAACCCCCCTCGCCGCCAAAGCCACCAAGGCCGCAATCCCACCCGCCACAAACGCCCCCACCAGTGGCAGGTACGCACCAAGAAACGTGAGTACTGCTATGGGCATTACCAGTGGAACGCGCAACACGATAAGCCCAATGCTCATGAGTAGCGCGTTGACCACGCCGTTTAGGGTCGTGCCAATCACATAGCCGGAGAGAGTGCGCCAGCAGGTGGCACCTATTCTCCGCCACCGCCTTGCTCTCCGCTCATCGCGGTCCACGAGTCCGAGAAGCGCTCGACTGATCCTCTCTCCACCACTCACGAAGAGGAAGGAGAGGACTATAGCAAAAACCACGGTTCCAACCACGCTCACAGCTGTTGCTACCCCATGCGCAACGCCGCTCACTATGGCGCCGGAATGGCCGCTGAAAAGATTGTCGAACTGAGTCACGTAGTGGTTCACCTCTGACTTGCTCAGGTGAAGAGGTCCGTGCTCAAGCCAGTGAGTAGCCCTACGCACTGCGAGGCGGATGTCGTTGCCAAGGGGACCAGCCTCGCTTTCCACCCCAGGAAGCAGAAGTAACACCAATGCTGTGAGCAACCCAACGACCGCTAGGAAGACCAGCCACGTAGCGGCCAGTCTGGGCAGACCTCGCCGCTGCAGCCACCGGACCAACGGATCGAGTAGCGCTGCAACCAGCACCGCTACAACCATCGGCACGATGATGACTCGGAGGCGCACCAGAACAAGCCAAATGCCGGCCAGGGCGGCCCCTATAGCAACCAGCCGCCACGCCCAGCCGCCAGCCCGCGCGAGCCACTCGGGAACCTGGTTCGAAGCCGTCGGTCGGTCCCGGCTCAAGTTCACCGCCACCCTCTGTGAGTGTGGCGTCGACCACTGTTAGCCAGTCCCAATCGGACGGGCCATGCTCGGATCGACGAAGGGCGAGGGGAGTTGAGTCTCCCCCATGAGCCAACGGTCCACCGCCGCGGCCACAGCTCGGCCCTCCGCGATGGCCCAGACGATGAGACTCTGGCCCCTACCCATGTCCCCCGCAACGAATACGCCTTCGCGACTGGTCGCCCAGGTCTCATCACGCGTCACGTTACCCCTCTGGTCAAGCTCCACACCGAGCTGGTCCAGGAGTGGCGAGCGCTCTGCGCCCACAAATCCAAGTGCCAACAAGACAAGCTGACAGGGGATCACCCGCTCGGTCCCGGGAACCGGTTCGAAGAAACTCCGACCGTCCCGGTGCTCGAGCCTCACTTCTACCAGTTCCAGCCCAGCAACTTGACCTTGGTCGTCGCCTATGAACCGCTGGGTCGATACCGACCAGAGCCGCTCCCCGCCCTCCTCATGGGCAGACGATGTCCGGAGCTGAATCGGCCACATTGGCCAAGGGGTGCTTGGGTGACGGCCCCTCGGAGGCTCCGGCATGATCTCCAACTGGTAGACGCTCGAAGCGCCCTGGCGGTGCGCCGTACCCAGACAGTCTGCCCCGGTATCGCCACCCCCGATGATGACAACTTGCTTCCCTCTGGCGTCAATCGGGGATGCGACCAGGTCTCCCTCTTGCACCCGGTTGGCCCACGTCAGGTACTCCATCGCCTGGTGAATGCCTTTGAACTCCCTGCCAGGCACAGGCAGTTCCCTCGGCTGGCGAGCACCACAGGCGAGTACGATCGCGTCGACTTGGCGCAATAGCTCGTCGGCTCTTAGGTCGACTCCCACGTCTACGCCGGTGCGAAACTCCACCCCCTCTGCTCGGAGCTGCTCGAGGCGGCGATTCAGAACCCACTTTTCCATCTTGAATTCGGGGATGCCATACCTCAGGAGTCCTCCCGGCCGGTACGCTCGCTCATAGACCACCACCTCGTGTCCTGCTCTCGCGAGCTGCTGCGCGCAAGCGAGTCCGGCTGGGCCTGAGCCGATGATCGCAACCTTCCGACCGGTCGGCCGAAGCGGCCTCAGGGGCTTCAGCCACCGCTCAGACCACGCTCTTTCGGCAATCTCCTTTTCGATCATCTCTATGGTCACGGGATCGTCATCGATGCCGAGGACACACGCTGCCTCGCAAGGAGCAGGGCAGAGCCTCCCAGTGAATTCCGGGAAGTTGTTGGTGGCATGCAATCGATCGGCAGCCTGGCGCCATTGGTCCCTGTAGACCAGGTCATTCCACTCAGGTATCAGATTGCCAAGTGGACACCCCTGGTTGCAGAAGGGAATCCCACAGTCCATGCAGCGCGAAGCCTGATCTCGCGTAAACGCTGGTTCCACCGGCTCATAGACCTCATGCCAGTCCCGCGCCCGGAGCTCTGGCGGTCTTCGCCGGGGAGTTTGACGCTTTTTCTTTAGGAATCCAGTGGGATCAGCCATGGGCAGCCGCCATTACTGCTTCTTCGACAGGGATCCCAGCCGCTGCGGCCTCCGCTGCAGCCCTGAGAACTCTCTTGTAATCCCGTGGCATGACCTTTACAAAGTTCACCGACTTTACGCCCCTTTCGAGGATCCGTGCGGCCACAGCAGATCCGGTCTCCTCGTAGTGACGCATGATGATGTCCTCCAGCCATTCCCAGTCCTCGGCTCCCATTTCCTCCAGGTCGACCATCTCCTGGTTGCAGCGGTCCCCAAAGTTGCCTTCAGGATCGAGCACGTAGGCGATGCCACCAGACATTCCTGCAGCGAAGTTTCTACCGGTGGACCCGAGAATTACTGCCCGACCTCCCGTCATATATTCACAGCCGTGGTCGCCAACTCCCTCGACCACTGCAACGGCCCCGGAATTACGAACGCAGAACCGCTCGCCAACCACGCCCCTTATGAAGGCCTCGCCAGAGGTGGCCCCATAAAGGACCACATTTCCGGCAATCACGTTTTGCTCGGCCGCAAACGGCGCTGCCGGATCAGGCCGCACGATGAGTCGCCCTCCGGAAAGTCCCTTGCCCAGATAATCGTTGGCATCACCCTCCAGGCGGATGGTTATGCCAGCAGGCATGAAGGCACCAAGACTCTGGCCCGCGGAACCGACGAGCTCAATCTGAATAGTGTCAGCTGGCAAGCCCTTGCCCCCGTAGCGCCTAGTCACCTCGTACCCGAGGAGGGTGCCGACAGAACGATCAACATTGCGGACCGGGAGACGCAGGCGCACTGGAGTACCTTCCTTCAGGGCTGGCATGCACATCTCCACCAGCCGAGCCCCAAGGGTGCCCTCCAGGCCATGATTTTGGTCTCGCACCTTGCGCCTGATGTCTCCGTACTGGGTCTTTGGGACGACAAAGATCGGACTCAGGTCCAGCTTGGCCGCCTTCCAGTGGTCCACCGCCGCCCGAGTATCGAGCAGCTCTACTTGACCTATGGCCTCGTCGAGGGAGCGCAGACCAAGCGAGGCCAAGATCTCCCGCACCTCCTGAGCAATGAACTCAAAGAAGGTGACTACGTACTCGGGCTTTCCACTGAACCTCTTCCGCAGGCGCGGATCTTGGGTCGCGATGCCCACCGGACACGTGTTCAGGTGGCAGACGCGCATCATCACGCAGCCCAGGACGACCAGGGGAGCTGTCGCGAAGCCATATTCCTCCGCCCCCAACAAGGCCGCCACCACGACGTCCCGGCCTGTCTTGAGCTGTCCATCCACTTGGAGGACGACCCTGTCTCGTAGGCCGTTTCGCATCAGCGTCTGCTGAGTCTCAGCTAGACCCAGTTCCCACGGAGCGCCCGCGTGCTTGATCGAGCTGAGCGGAGAAGCCCCTGTTCCGCCATCTCCTCCTGAGATCAGCACGACGTCCGCCTTTGCCTTGGTAACACCCGCAGCTACCGTGCCCACGCCGATCTCAGAAACCAGCTTCACATGGACGCGAGCGCGGGGATTCGAACACTTCAAGTCGTGAATCAGTTGGGCGATGTCTTCGATGGAGTAGATGTCGTGGTGGGGCGGGGGCGAAATTAGTCCCCCCCCAGCCGTTGAGTGACGGGTCTTGGCGATCCACGGATAGACCTTGTGCCCAGGTAGCTGGCCACCCTCTCCCGGCTTGGCACCTTGGGAAATCTTGATCTGCAAGTCGTCGGCGTTGACAAGGTATTCGCTAGTCACGCCAAAGCGGCCCGACGCGACCTGCTTTATGGCACTCCTGCGCAAATCCCCATTCGGGTCGGGCACAAAGCGCTCGGGGTCCTCTCCACCTTCCCCGGTGTTCGACCGCCCACCAAGTCGGTTCATAGCTATTGCCAGCGCCTCATGAGCCTCCTGAGAGATCGAACCGTAGGACATGGCTCCAGTGGAGAACCTTTTCACTATGGAAGAGACCGGCTCTACCTCCTCGATTGGCACCGGAGGCCTAGCTCCATAACGAAAATCGAAAAGTCCCCGAATAGTAAAGAGCTTTCGCGACTGGTTGTTGATCAGCTCTGTGTACTTCTTGAATGTCTCGTAGTCCCGCGTCCTCGTGGCCTGCTGCAGATAAAAGACGCTCTCGGGATTGAAGAGGTGGCGTTCTCCCTCCCTTCTCCACTGGTAGCGGCCACCCACCTCCAGAGCCCTGTGAGCCAGTTCCGTCGGGCGCTTCGGGTATGCGAGGGCGTGGCGCGCCGCCACTCCCGCAGCTATCGCCTCAAGGCCCACACCTCCAAGCGGGCTCGAGGTGCCAGGGAAGTACTCCTCGACAAATTCTCTAGAAAGCCCGAGTGCCTCGAAGACCTGCGCTCCCCTGTATGAGGAAACGGTGGAGATCCCCATCTTGGACATCACCTTGAGGACACCCTTTCCCGCCGCTTTCACATAGTTGCGAACGGCCTTCTCGTAAGAGATCCCCTCCAGCTCTCCATTGCGAATCATGTCCTCGATGGTCTCGAACACGAGGTAGGGGTTAACAGCAGCTGCCCCGTAGCCAATGAGCAGGGCTACATGGTGGACTTCGCGCACGTCGCCAGCCTCCACGACCAAGCCGACCCGCGTCCTGGTCCGTTCACGAACTAAGTGATGGTGGACAGCCGAAGTAAGCAAAAGAGAGGGGATGGGGGCAAGTTCGCTCGAGCTATGGCGGTCAGAGAGCACGATTATGTTGGCGCCCTCCTCTATCGCCTCACTGACCTTGCTTCGGATCTCTTCGATGGCTCGCCTCATGGCGTCAGCCCCCCCTGCCACCTCGTAGAGACCGTCTATCGCAAAGGAGCGGAAACCGGGCGTCTCGCCGTTCTTGTTGATATAGAGAAGCTTGGCCAGTTCCTCGTTGGTGATGACCGGGAAGGGCAGAACCACTTGCCTACACGAATCGGGGCCCGGTTCTAGGAGATTGCCCTCCGAACCGATTGTGGACTCGAGAGAAGTAACCAACTCCTCTCTAATCGCATCCAATGGCGGGTTGGTTACCTGCGCAAAGAGTTGCGTGAAGTAATCAAAGAGGCTGCGATGCTGATCAGAAAGCACCGCTGGAGGGGTGTCGTCCCCCATAGAACCGATCGGTTCAGCGCCAGTCTTGGCCATAGGGGCGATGATGACCCGCTTCTCCTCTTCTGTATAGCCAAAGAGCCGTTGGTGCTTGACCACGGTTGCATGCTGGGGCACGAGCATTCGCCGAGGAGGAAGGTCCTCGAAGTAGACAAGGCCTCGCTTCAGCCACTCGCCGTATGGCTTTTCGGAAGCGAGAGAGTCCTTGATCTCGTCGTCGGAGACGATACGGCCAGCTGCCGTGTCTACCAGAAACATCCTTCCAGGTGCCACCCGGCCCTTGCGAACCACTCGGCTGGGGTCGACATCCATCACTCCGGTCTCGGATCCCAATACCACTATGCCGTCAGCGGTTTCCCACCACCTGGCCGGCCGCAGACCGTTGCGGTCCAGTACCGAACCTACGAGACTGCCGTCAGTAAAGACGATGGCTGCCGGTCCATCCCACGGCTCCATTAGGCACGCATGGAAGCGGAAGAAGTCCCGTCGCTTCGGGTCCATGCTGGGATTGCCCTCCCATGCCTCCGGGACCATCATCAGCACGGCGTGGGGGAGGGATCTACCCGCGAGTACCAAGAGTTCGACTACCTCGTCAAAGGAGGCTGAGTCTGAGGCACCTTCGGTAAGCACTGGAAGAGCTCGCTCCAGACCAGGAAGATTTTCCGAAGCGAGCAAGGCCTCCCTCGCCCTCATCCAATTGCGGTTGCCGCGAAGGGTGTTGATCTCGCCGTTGTGAGCTATGTAGCGATAGGGGTGAGCCAATGGCCACGACGGGAAGGTGTTGGTTGAGAACCGTGAATGCACCACGGCAAGGGCGCTCTTCAACCGAGGGTCGGAGAGGTCCAGGTAGAAATGCTCGAGCTGAGGGGCCATCAGCATCCCCTTGTAGACCAGGGTCCTCGTCGAAAGACTCGGGAAGTACATACCAGCAAGCTCGTGCTCGGAGCGCTTGCGCACGACCCACATCCGCCTCTCGAGCCCAATTCCGGACAATCCCGGCGAGTCCAAAAACACCTGCGAGAAACGAGGCATCACTGAGCGCGCGGTCGGTCCGACCCCTTCGTCACAGAAGGGCACCTCCCGCCAGCCGAGCACCCGGCACCCTTCCTCTTCGGCTATCTCAGCAAAGCGCTCCCGGAGGCGCTCGCCCTCCTCGCCCCAAGGCAGGAAGGCGATACCGGTCGCGTAGGAACCAAGCGACGGGAGCTCGCAGGGGGCCACCGCCCTCAGAAACTCGTCCGGCAGCTGGATCAGTATCCCGGCCCCATCACCAGTGTTGGGCTCGGCTCCGGTGGCTCCACGGTGCTCAAGGTTGCAGAGAGCGCGAATGGCGAGCCTTATCGTCTCGTTGGTGCGACGTCCACTTAGGTCTGCTACGAAACAGACTCCGCAGGAGTCGTGCTCGTGAGTAGGTTGATAGAGACCCTCTTGCTCAGCCATGTACGTCGTCCTGACCACTCCTAGTGAGAAGAACTGCCTTGTACTGCCTCGGGACGACGCTGGCCGTCGGCACCTTCAATTATAAGGGCCTTCTGGTCCTCCACCTCAGAGAATTGAGCGCTTCGAGTAGCCAGAACTGCCACTTAGCGGGCCGTGCGGCCTCTGCGGCTCAGAGTGTCCACGGTAACCGCTGCCAGCAGCACAAGAGCTGTCACGGCATACGTGGGAGCAGCGCCCAGCCCCAGGATGCCCAAACCGTTGTAGATCGCAGCTATGACGAGACCGCCGAGTACGGCATGGAGGGGCTTGCCCCGACCACCAAAGAGACTGGTTCCCCCGATGACTGCAGCGGCCACCGCATAGAGAACGTAGGTGCCCCCCTCGATGTCGATGTTAATCGAGCCAAGACGGGACTCGTAGACAACGCCTGCTATGCCCGATGTGAATCCAGCAAGCGCGAATGCCAGTGTCCGGATACGGGCGAGGTTGATCCCGGCTCGCCGGGCAGCCTCGGCATTGCCACCTATCGCGTACACGTAGCGGCCGAAGCGGGTTCTACCCAGGAGAAAACTCCAAGCCCCCAGAACCAAAAGCACCAACAGCACTACCCAAGGGATACCCTCCACGGGGAACCGCACGCCCCGGTTTGTATTACAAATCACAACCAGAAGAACCCCTGCTATCGCGACCAAGACCACTTTCAGCCAAACAATGCTGAAAGGCATCGCCGCGAGCCCCTGAGCCCTACGCCTACCCTCCCGCCAGAGCATGACGATCGCTACAGCAGCTACCACCGCTACCATGGCCAACCAACCAGCCAGGGGACTTAGGTTTCCGTTGACCAAGTCGTAGATGATGTTGTTCGTTATCGGGATGGTTCCCCCTGACGCACTCCCGCTCGAGTCGACCAGGAAGATCATCACCCCTTCCCAGCCGAGAAGACCTCCGAGGGTCACCACGAAGGAGGGAAGTTGGAGTCTTGTGATCAGGACGCCCTGCAGGGCACCTATCGCAGTCGTGGCCGCCACGCCTGCCAAGACGCCCACCCACCACGGATTGTTGTGAGGGTACGCGGTGAGCTCGGCCGTGATCACCCCACCTATTCCAGAGACGTAGCCGACGGAGAGATCTATCTCCCCAAGCAGCAGGGCAAACACCTCTGCCATTCCGAGGAGCATGAAGTAGGCACCTTGTGTCAAGAGGTTGGTGAGGTTGCCAGCCGACAAGAAGACTGAGTTCTGAGACTGGAAGATCACAACAATGGCCACGAGGCCAGCCACGATTGGCAAGACGCCCGACTCCCCGCTCCGGACGCGCTTGAGCCACGCCGCCATGTAGTCGCGAAGAGACCCCGCCATGACCTCTGGCGCCACCAACAACGTCTCATCGACGGTTGCTCGCGACTCATTACTTTGCACCTGGGGAGGAGCGCTCAGAATCACGCCTCCTCGTCGACTCCCAGAGCCAGCCTGATCTGCCATAGTCAAATTCCCCCCGTCGACTCGTCTACCCCAGGGTGTCCAGAGCAGCGCAGAGGAACCTTCTCAAGTGGGGTAGCCCACTGTTAGAGCCAAGGGGCGCAGTTCTCTCCAGAGGCATCAGTTAGTCGCCTCCTCCACAGCTGCCACCTCTACTACGTCTCCAGCGAACTTGGAGGTCGTGCCTGTGGTCATGAGCTCTACAACGCTTTGTGTATCAAACGCAGAAGCAGGGCCGGTTGCGACTAAGTGACCCAAGTAGAGCACCGCTAGTCGGTCAGCCACTGCGAATACGTCGTTCAAGTTGTGCGAAACCATTATTACGGCGAGGCCTTGGCTTGCAAGCCGCCTAATCAGGTCCAAGACAATCCGAGTCTGAACCACTCCCAGAGCAGCCGTCGGCTCGTCCATTATGACGAGCCGGGAATTCCACATGACCGCCCTTGCCACTGCAACGGCTTGCCTTTGTCCCCCTGATAGCGAGGCGACCGGCTGACGAACGGAACGAACCGTCGTAACGGACAAGTCCGCAAGGGTGCGCCGGGCTGCTAGCTCCATCTCCGTCTCGGATAAAAGACCCTTTCGAGTCTTCTCCGATCCCAAGAACATGTTCTGGACTATGTCCAGATTGTCGCAAAGAGCCAGATCCTGATAGACGACGGCGATCCCTAGCCTGCTCGCGTCCTTGGGGTTGGTTATGCGAACTGGACGACCCTCCCAGAAAATCTCCCCCTCGTCAGGTTCCCAAATGCCAGCAATCGTCTTGATAAGGGTGCTTTTGCCTGCACCGTTGTCGCCGACCAGACCAGTGACCTCTCCTGGGTAAAGGTCGAGGTTGACATTTGAGAGGGCCTGAACTGGTCCAAAGCTCTTGCTCAACCCTCGTAGAGATAGCAAGGGCACCCCTTCCTGGCCCGCCTGGCCAGCCCCCTGGGACTCCTCAAGCTGGGAATCCATGGCCAAATCACCTCCTCGGGCCCAGACCGAGCATTCCAGAGACACACGCCGTTCGCCCGCTGCACACAAGCGTCATGCCTAGCACGCCTCGGTGCCCCCAACGAACCTTACATCCAAGGCCTTACATTCAAGGCCTTGGTGCAGACACCTGTCGCTTCCCAATCGAGGAGTTGGGCCCCGGTACTGTTTACCAGGGCCCACCCCTCCACAGAAATCCCAGACTGCTGCAGGCACCTGCCCACTGGTCCAGCCTGGTACACCTTAATTACCCCTTAGGGCTTGATGCCAACTGCCAAGCAGGCCTTGGCTAGTGCACCAGCACACAGCTGGGACGCCGGCACGAACTTGTCCTTTATGACGGTTGCCGCCATGTTGGCCGGGGTAACCCACTCCGGCTTTAGTAGCACCGACGGAACGGCCACGTGCTCGACGGTGTCCTCTACTGTACCGTTCACCAGGGTGGAAGGAGGCTTGACGCCCGCCCTCAGGTATATCGCAAGCGCAACAGCAGCCTCAGCCTCCAGGTAAATCGGCTTGTAGACGGTTCCGCACTGGTATCCAGACAGCACGTTCTGAAGACCCACAAGGGTCGCGTCCTGCCCAGTAAGCGGGAAGGTGCGCGGCGGTATGTGCAGGGTCTTGAGATAAGTAATAATCGGCGCTGCGTTCTCGTCATTTGGCGTCAGTGCTGCGTTCATGTTCTTGTGCGCCGTGTACTCCTGCTGGAACTCAGTCTCTGCGGTAGGCGGATCCCAGGTTCCGGCCGGAATGCCGACCAGGGTGTACTTGTGGGACTTGAAATACGGCTCCAGCACAGACATGTAGCCCTCAGCAAAAAGGGTTGCATTGTTGTCCGTCGGAGCACCCTTCATGACCAAGACGTTGGGGTGCTTGACATGCCAAGCAGCAATGCAGGACACCAGTCCCTGACCGAGAAGACGGCCGACTTGAACGTTGTTGAAGCTCACGTAGTAATTCCGACTCCCACCCAAAGTCAGTCGGTCATAGTCGATTACGGGCACCCCGTGGGCCTTGGCATACTTCTCGATGGCCGCGCCCACCCCTGAGTCGAGCGGATCCATGATGAGAACGCTTGCGCCCTTGGCAATGTCTTCCTGGGCATCGGTCAGCTCCGTAGCATCGCTACCCTGCGCATTCTGCACAACGATGTCGGACTTGGGCAAGCCAGCCAACTCCATGGCTTTAGTCAAATAAGGCGCATCAAACTCTGTATAACGCGCAGAAGTTGTCGTATCAGGAAGAATGGCTGCCACCAAGCCCTTGCCCTTTGCCGTGAGCGGGCGCAGACTGGACATCACGGAAAAGCTGACATTGAACGAAGACACTGAAATTGGCGGGCTCGCTGCCGAAGCCGCCGGCGCGGCGACCAAACCACCAGCTCCTACTGCACCCAGCACTCCAGCTAAGGACGCGATGGCCGCGGCCCGCTTCCTACGAGCATGGCTCATAACATTCCCCCTCTTTCCATAGCGCTTTTAGTCGCGCATCCTTCTCCGTGTACCACGGATGATCTGCTGCTACTGAAACATAAGCGCGAGCTCGTAAATGTCTCCATGAAAAATGCCGGCGCGGCGTAAATTTTCTCTAAAAGTGCAAGGTCAGGGAGTACTCGGGCGACCCGAGTGGGCAGCGTCCGCGTCGGCTTCAGCGCCAACGAACCGGTAACCAACTCGCGGCTGGGTGACTATCAGGGTCTCCCCCCCGCCAGCCTCGAGCTTGGCCCTAAGGCGTCGAACATAGACGCGCACGTATTCGATCTCGCTCTCATAGCCGGGCCCCCAGACCCGCCTAAGCAGGTAGGCGTGGGACAGCAGCTTGCCCTGGTTGGTGACTAGCTCTCGCAGAAGAGCAAACTCCGTTGGGGTGAGATGGATCTCTCTTCCCCCCCGCATTACCCTCCGGTTCACCAGGTCGATCTGAAGGTCGCCGATCTGAATGGGCTCCGCCGGCGGGGGATGGGGTATCGGCCTGGTGCGCCGCAGGGTAGCGAGGATTCGAGCGAGGAGCTCCTCGATTCCAAAAGGCTTGGTCATGTAGTCGTCGGCGCCGGCGTTCAGCGCGGTGACCTTGTCGCGCTCTCCACCCCTTGCCGAAACCACGATGATCCCGACGGGTGACATCTCCCGCATCTGCCGGCAGAGCTCGAAGCCATCCATGTCAGGAAGCATCAGATCCAGTAGGACAATGTCGGGCTCTTCCCTCTCCAGCAGCTGGAGGGCTCGCTCGCCAGTGGTTGCCACCACTGTCTCGAATCCCCTAACGGCGAGGTTGATCCTGATTAAATCAACAATGTTCGGATCATCCTCAACTAGGAGGGCCCTCGTCGCGGGCACATCGGCAGCATCAGACACGACCCTGAATCCCCACCTTCTCTGACGACGTGGGTGAAAGGCCTTCAACCGGGAGCCTCACTATGACTCTGAGGCCGGGGCTCATCCTTTCCACTCCTATCTGGCCACCGTGGGCCTCGACAATTCCCTTAGCTATAGAAAGTCCCAACCCCGCCCCTGCAGTCGGGCTTCTTCTCCTCTTCTCCGGCTCGAAGAGGGTTGCTGCGACGTCTTCTGGGACTCCAAGCCCGTCGTCGGTAACGGAAATAATCACCCCGTCCCCGCCGTCCGACTTTGCCTCGAGCCTCACCTTGGTGCCGGGCGGGTTGTGCCGCAAGGCATTATCAAGGAGGTTAAGCACCACCTGCTCGAGTCGATCGTGATCGGCCCAGACCGGCAATAATCCCTCCTCGCAGTGAACCTCAACTGCTGGTCTGAGCGACGCTGGCAAGCAGCTCACCGCAGCGTCCAACACCACTCCAAGATCGCACCAATCGCTTTGGAGGCGTAGCACGCCGGTCTCTATAGCAGAAAAGTCTAAGAGATCTTCAACCAAGCGGCCAAGACGGGCAGCCTCCGTGGAGATATGTCCCAAGAACCGCTGCTGAGAGTCGAGATCCCAACTCACGTCGGGCTGCAAAAGTGACGAAGCATAGCCACGGATTGCAGTAAGAGGGGTGCGAAGCTCGTGACTGAGCCTTGAGAGGAAGGCCCTCTGCATCTCCTGAGATCGCCGCAGCGCCGCAGTCTCCTGGTGGGCCCTAGCAAGCTCCTCCCTTTCCAAGGCCAGCTGCAGCGAGTGTGCTGCGTCCTCCAGTAGCGCTACGGTCTCCTCGGGAACAGGACCAGGTCTCCAGTAGGCAACCAATAGAGCTGGCCCCCTGGGGGCCCTGAACGGAACTCCAAGGCAGCTACCGGGGGCGCGGGTCTGGAATCTTTGCGCCTTGGCCTCCTCGAAGCTGCCGTCTGCAAGCACGGCTGCGGCAACCTCTCCGAGAGGACTGTCTAGGCGCCGAAGCACCGCCATAGCTCGCTCGCCTGCATGCCCACCCGCAGAGGAGGCCAAAAAGCACGACATGCGAAGCGGATCTCTTTCGGCCGCGGTGGGCTCCCGGATAAAAAGGGCTACCTCCAGAGCCTGCAGCCCCCGACGCAGAGACCGTAGGGCAAGTAGGGGACCTTCCTCCACTGACACTGGGCCCGCCAGCGTCTCGAGGACATCCCTAATGGTCTCGAGAACCCGGTTGCGAGCAGTCACGTCGCTTAGGAGCCGATCCCGCTCTATGGCGCTCGCTGCATACCCCGCATAGAGTTTGGCGAGATCAAGCTCGTCTTGCTGGGGACGTCCCCTGGTGGATGAAAAAATGCTGATAACCCCAATGAAGCCGTTCGAGCCCATCACCGGCACCGACCAGCAACTCTCCACCTCCACCTGACGCGCCAGACTCCCAAACTCTCCCCATTGCCCTTGAGAAAGGTCCTCAGCCACCACGACTTGCTCCGTAGCCGCCGCCAGGCCGATTGGACCCCCATCTTCGCCAAATGGCAGCAGTTGCCATGCCCTGGCAAGCATGGGAGGGATCCCAAGCACTGCAGCACCGCGCAGCTGGTCGCCCTCTTGCAAGTGGATGCAGAGCGATCGGGTCCCTAAAGCTGCGCCCAATGCTGAGAGGATTACCGACAAGCTCGAGGATGGATCGGCCGAAGCCAACTGATCCACTAGGTTCTGCAACCGCGTAAGTTGGCGGCGAGCAGACGACTCTACGCGCTGGCCCGAGAGCATTGCCACTACGTCGTCGCGATGAACCCTTCTTGAGTCGACGTCCGCCACCACAGACCCGTGTCTTAGGACCACGATCCGGTCGGCCAACCTGAGGATCTGGTCCACGTCATGGCTCACCAAGAGGATGGTCACCCCCCTCCGGTGAAGGTCCATGATCAACTGTTCCACCTGGGCAGACTCAGCCACGCCGAGTGAGGCCGTGGGTTCATCAAGTACCAGAAGGCGGGGCTTGCCAACTAGCGCCCGAGCCAAGGTGAGCAGCTGACGCTTGCCTCCGCTGAGGGAGCCAGCCAGCTGCCTCGTATCGCCAACATCGAGACCGAGGCTCGACAGTAGTGCTCGCGCACGCCTGTGGAGAGCGGTATCGGACACCACGAAGCGGCTGCCTTCGGCACCAAGAAAGAGGTTGGCTGCGATGTCCAGGTTGTCGCACAGCTCAGACTCCTGACGAACAACGGCGATCCCCAGCCGTTGTGCGGCTTGCGGGCGCGCCGGAAGCGGTCTGCCCTCAACAACGATCTCTCCGGCCGCGGGGGAGAGGTCACCAGCAATGGCTCGGACAAGGGTCGTCTTGCCTGCGCCGTTCTCGCCGGCGATGGCGACCAGCTGACTTTCCTCGACGTCGAGGGAGACTCCGGAGACTGCCTGCAGAGCACCGAAACGCACCACTACGCCGCGCAGGGAGAGGACGACGGCCCGCCGGCTCTCGCGGCGCAGAAGTGCCAACTCCGCCATACCTCTATTCTGGCCGCGACGCTAGCCTTTGCTTGACTCCTATCTATTCCTAGCTTCGTCTGCTCTAAACAGCTTTGTCTCTAAACAGCTTTGTTTTGTCTCTAAACAGCTTTGTCGCCGTTGGCCTTGACGCTGCTCGGTGGAACGCCCTTGGCTAGCAATCTCTCTGCTTGCTCCCCAGGTTCGCTTCTCGGGCCTCCGTCGAAGCGACCGGGCCTTCTCCAGGCCAGTTTGAATGCCTGGCGCTGCTCGGAGAGCTCTACGGCGCTTTGTCTTGGGGATTGCTCTCCTGGCTTTTGTGCCTCAGACACTGCGACAACCACTGTCTTTTCCGTACTCGGACCGTTTGCAACGTCGCCCTGGAGAGAACCTTCGTTCACCCTGAACCGACCAGCTAGACCGGCCAGCTCCTCGGCCAGGCGGGCCATACCCACAGCAGCCGCCTTGACCTCTCCAGCCCCTTGAGTAGTAGCCTCCGCGACAGCTGCTACCCCACCGATTCGCTCCGCAATTTCGGCAGAGCTCGAAGCGGCATCTGAGACGGCACGGCCGATCTCGTTGGTGGTGGCCGACTGCTCTTCAACGGCAGAGGCAATCGCAGATTGCAAGTCGTTGATTTTGCGGATAACACCTGCTATCTCATTTATCGCCGCAACAGCCGCGGCGGTGTCGGATTGCATAGCCTCAATCTTGCGAGCTATGTCCTCCGTCGCCGTGGCGGTCGAACGGGCCAGGTCCTTCACCTCGGAGGCGACCACGGCAAAGCCTCTACCTGCCTCCCCTGCCCTCGCCGCTTCGATCGTGGCATTGAGGGCCAAGAGGTTGGTCTGCTCCGCGATCGAGTTGATCACGTTAACGACCTCTCCTACCTCAGCCGAGGACTCGCCGAGCTTCCTCACCGACGAGGTCGCAGCCTCGGCGGTTGCGACCGCGGCTGCAGCAGTAGCCGCGGCTTCTGAGGCGCCTCTGGCAATCTCCTCGATTGAAGACCTCATCTGAACTGCCGCCGCCGACACCTGCGATACGTTCCTCGAAACCTCTTCGGAGGCTGCCGAAACGGCGCTGGCTTGCTTAGCAGTGAGCTCGGCCGAGGAAGCCAGGTCGCCCGACGTGCTAAGGAGTTCTTCAGAGGACCGAGCCAGGGTAGCACTATGCCCCCTCATCACCGCGATGCCACTGTGAACTCGGTCCATGAAGGTCTGCAGCGCCTCAGCCATACGCGCCACCTCGTCTTGCCCCTCAACGTTCACCTTTTGAGTCAAGTCGCCCTTGGCAGCATTCTCCAGCGCTGTCACAATCTTGGCAAGCGGCCGAGTGATGGAACGAGTGACCACCACGCCGAGCCCGAGTTCCAAGAGCACCATGACCCCGGCTACTACCAAGAAGACAGTCCTGTCCGCGTCGGCCCCCGACTGGCTTGCACGATCGTGAGAAACCACGGACTGATAACTCTCTGACTGTAGGGCAGCCAGAGGCACCACATAGGTGGGATAGGGCGGACTTGCAGTACTGCCCGCCAACAACGAGGCGTTCTCTTGTTGCGCAAGTGTTAGGTAAGAGGCGAATGCCTGATGGGCAGAGGAGAGCAACCGACGAGCGCTTTGCGAGGTCGTAAGCCGGGACGCCTGCAAATAAGCAGCCTGGAAGCGGCTAACCGCATCACGAAAGGCTGACAAGTCCGCTGTTGACATGTCAGCGCCCGTCTTGTTCTCCAGCCCAACAGCCATCAACAGCGACTGCTCCGCGGCCCCGACCTCCTTTTCCCGCCGAGCCAGAGCTGCAAGAGCCGATGGCCGCTCTCTAGCCTGACTCCGAGCAAGCTGCGCACCCGCTGCCTCCAGCCCAGCTAGAGCAGCCTGCAACTGTGAAGCTCCTGCGCGGACAGTCGAGAGGCTGGGGAGCTCAGTATCAGCTGCGTCCGATATCAAGTTGGCCTCGTCAACAGCAACCTGCTCCCCGTCGCTTTGCAGCTGCGCGACTGCCTGTGCGTAAGTAGTGTCCCTGGTGTCCGCCGCTGCCAGCGCTGCCTCGTTCTGGCTCCGCTGCCAGCCAAGGAAGACCGCCACGGCCAGCAGAACGCCTACCAGGCAGAACGCGGCGCCGAGTCGGCTCCCCACGCCGAATCGCCCCAGTTGCATATGTCTCCTCGGATCCAATCGCGACTCCTAGATGGCAGTTGTCGGCACCTCGAGAGAGGCTCTTGACCGCTTGGTCTTCCAAGTTTCAAGACCGACGCAACTGGGTACGAAAGAAACCGGGATGGGTTCTCTCGCAAAGGCATACGCGCTGATAGACGGCAACGCCGCGGCCATCGCCGAGCAGGAGCGCTCGTTACTGGAGCGCGGCCGCAGGGCGGTGGACTGGGACGAGCTGTCTGCTCGGGCTCCTTTGGCAGATCTTGCCATCGAGCTTGAGCACGTCCAAGAGGACATAAACCGCACGGTCGCGGTGCTGGGGCATCTGGCCGCTGCATCCCGTGCCGCGCGGCGCCTTGTGCTAGCAGACGTCAAAGCTAGTGACCCGGCTGGCACCATCAGAGAAATCGAGGCGGCTCGGCAGCTGTTGTCGGAGCATCTCGAGTCGCTGTGCAGAAAAAGGGAAGGGGTCATCGCTGCCATCGAGGCAGAGCATGGGCGACTCCAACAGACACTTGCTAGGAGGCCGAGAGAGCACGAGGCGCCCTGCCCAAGTTCGCCATCGACTACGGAGAGACGAAGCCTGCGGAGAACGGCCGCATGAGACCCTCAAAAGACGCCATCCAATAATTGGCCATAGAAGCGCAGCCGGCGCGGGCTTCTCCTCGAGCTGCTTCACCCGTTAGCTCCGGATGCACTATGTGGGTAGCGCTTATCTGGTCTTCGCAAAGTGCATCCTGGACCACTTCAGGCCTAGCATTTCTGCGATGGGGCTCGTGAGGGTGTTGACGCGTCCGAAGCAACGAAGTAACCAGGGACTTTGCGAGGCGCATCGGAGATGCTGGATCGGCCGAGCCCTGCCCCAGGAGCGCTTTACGAGCCTGATCGCTTGCGCGGACCATCTCATGGCTAAGTTACAAGACGGCAAGATAGTTATGACCGGCTCTCCTGCCGTGGAGAAATACCACCTTGCCTGAAGGTATCAGTGCCGCATGGAGAAACGAACTGCGCAGGAGGGTCCGCGGCAATGTCCATTTCGACGCCGCCCGACTTGCTACCTACGCGACGGATGCCTCCAACTACCGCCAGATACCTCTGGCGGTCGTATGGCCACGAGATGAAGATGACATCATCCAGGCTCTAGCCTGCTGTCAGGACGCTGGCCTACCCGCGCTAGCCAGGGGTGCTGGTACCAGCCTCGCCGGTCAAGCCTGCAATCGCGCCGTGGTTCTCGACGTGTCTGTGTACATGAACCGCGTCCTGAACGTCGACCCGGACTCCCGAACAGCCCTGGTTCAACCGGGGGCAGTCCTGGACGACCTAAGACGCCAAGCCAGCCCTTTCGGATTGACGTTCGGTCCCGACCCAGCCACGCACGCGTGGTGCACCCTCGGAGGCATGGTCGGCAACAACTCCTGTGGCGCCCATGCCCTGTATGCGGGGAAGACCGTGGAGAATGTCGACTCTCTGACAGTCACAACATACCGAGGCGACCGAATCTCGGTAGGAAAGGGCGGATCAGTTTCGGACCACCAAGCAGTCCCTCGGGAGCTCGATAAAGAGCTTCACGCCATCGAGCAGCTCTACGGGGAACTCATTCGGGAGCGATTTCCTCAGATTCCCAGGCGAGTCTCCGGTTACAACCTCGATCAACTCCTGCCCGAGAATGGTTTTCACCTGGCGCGGGCTCTGGTGGGCACAGAGTCAACCTGTGTGATTACCCTCGAGGCATCTCTCCGGCTGATCGAAAGTCCATCGCAGCGCGTCCTCGTGCTTATGGGATTCCCCAACATATATGCAGCAGCCGACGCTGTGCCCACAATCCTCGAGGCGGCCAGCGGGCTACTGGCGTTGGAAGGCTTCGACTCTACCCTCACCGCCCAGATGGTCGCCGCTCGGCTGAACCTCGCCGAACTTGGCCTCCTACCGCAAGGGGGCGGCTGGTTGCTGGCCGAGGTGGGCGCCGACGAAGCAGATGATGCTCTCGCGATGGCCGAGGACCTCGCCAGAAACCTAAGACCCCTAGTCGATGCGTCCGTCATTCAGGACCCCCGCGATCAAGCTGCAATCTGGCGGATTAGAGAGTCAGCCCTAGGAGCCACCGCCCGTCCCCCCGGCCAGGACCCGAACTTTGAGGGTTGGGAGGATGCCGCAGTAGCACCAGGGCTGCTTGGGAAATACCTGAGAGGGATAGCCGAACTTTGGCGCCGATACGGATACAGCGGGGCGTGGTATGGGCACTTTGGGCAAGGCTGCGTCCATACGCGAAACAACTTCGACTTCTCCACCACTGAAGGTCTCCGGCGATTTCGCTCTTACATCGAAGAGGCCGCCAGGCTCACCGTAGAGCTCGGCGGCTCCCTATCTGGGGAGCATGGCGACGGCCAGGCCCGAGGTGAGTTGCTGGAGGTCATGTACGGACCTGAGCTGCTGCAGGCATTCCGACGATTCAAAGCTGCTTGGGATCCAGATGGAATGATGAACCCAGGCAAGCTGGTGGACGCAAGGCCCTTCGACGTCGACCTGGCGCTCGGCCCCTCCCATCGTCGTCTGGAGGCACTCGAGACCGTATTCTCCTACCCTGCCGATGGAGGTTCCTTCCAACGCGCGGTGGAGCGCTGCGTTGGTGTGGGCAAGTGCAGATCTCTTTCAGGGGGAGTAATGTGCCCCTCGTTCCGCGCTACCCGTGACGAGCGTCACTCCACGAGAGGACGGGCACGTCTTCTCGAGGAGATGCTCCAAGGCGAGGTCATCAAGGGGGGCTGGCGAAGCAAAGAGGTCCTGGACGCACTTGATCTCTGCCTTGCATGCAAGGGCTGCGCAGTGGACTGTCCTACCCACGTAGACATGGCGACCTACAAGGCCGAGTTCTATTTCCATCATTTCAAGGGGCGTCTCAGGCCAACTGATGCATATCTTCTCGGGCTGATTCCTTTTTGGCTCTCAATTGCGAGCCGGGCACCTGCCTTGTTCAACGCTGCCGCCAAGAAGTCGGCCCTCGCCACATGGATTATGAGGAGGGCCGGGATCACGACCACTAGACCGGCGCCTCTCCTAGCCTCTCGGCCTCTGCAGCGTGTCCTCGCCCGCCGGCCGAGACCGTCCGCCCCCAAAGCAGTCCTCTGGCCGGACACCTTCACTAACTACTTCCTGCCGCAACGAGGCATTGCGGCACTTCGGATCCTTGATGCCACGGGGAGCTGGGTGCTTACACCAAATTCTTGGGTCTGCTGCGGAAGACCCTTCTATGACTTCGGCATGCTCAACCTGGCGAGAGCAGTTCTCAAACGAAGCCTCCGTGTACTTCGTAGCGAACTTGAGGCTGGTCTGTCAGTGATAGTCCTAGAACCAACTTGCTTGGCAGTCTTTAGAGACGAGTTGCCCAGCCTCCTCCCTAACGACCCTCTGGCAACCCGCCTAGCTAGGCAAGCCAAAAGCCTTGCCGAGTATCTAGACCAAAAACCAGAGCCAATAAGACATAACCGAGACCAACTCAAGGTGTATCTGTTCCCCCACTGCCATTATCGGGCAGTGGGGGGGCCTCGTGCTGACGAGGCTTTATTGAGTCGCCTTGGTTATCAAGTCGAAGTCTTGGACGTCGGCTGCTGCGGGGGAGCCGGGGCATTCGCGTTCCAAGCTCGCAACGCCGCGCTCTCAGAACAAATCGCCAGGCTGGGGTTCTTGCCTGCAATAAGCGCCATTCCGCCCGACGCCCCCGTGCTCCTCGACGGCTTCAGCTGCACGCTGCAAGCGCGCTACTTTGCCATCCACAACACAACTTGCCTTGCGGAGTTTGTAGCGCAGGGAATCTAGGGAACCTGACCCTCTGAGCATGGTCTCTCGCGCAGCCGAGCGGCGGCTTCGTGGGCCGGAAAGCCTTCATGTGCCGCCAGGGCCCTGATGGAGGAAGCCATGCGGCGAGCGCTTGCCCAGTCTCCCTTGGCCACGCCTGCTTGCTTGCGAAAGGTGTCTACTGTGACCCCCCCTGCCACTTTGGCGTATCCGTTGGTAGGAAGAGCGGCTGGGCAGCCGATCACAAAATTGGCGGCAGAAAAGGAAGTAGCCTGGCCCACCAAGATTTCCCCGGCATTGCAAAGCAACGGGAGGAGGGCCTCAGGCTCTCTTACAGCTATTTGCATGTGCTCTGGCGCAATAGAGTTTGCCACTATGGCAGCCTCGTTCAAATCGGCCACCAAGACGACACCGCCGTTCACCCCAATAGCTGCTTCGGCATATGAGCGACGGGGCTCCGGCAGCAAAGCCAATTGGCTAGTAACTGCCTTCTGGACCTCTGCCATCAGACCCAAAGACGGCGTGACCAAAAGGCTGGTGGAATCGGGGCCATGCTCTGCCTCATTTAGGAGATCGGCTGCTAAGAGCTCAGGGTCGGCAGAGTCGTCCGCCACGACAAGGCTCTCGCTAGGGCCCATCACCAGCATCGTTGACATTCCATAGCCAGCTAAGAGCATCTGGGCACATACCACTGGCGGGCTACCCGGACCGACCACCTTCCACACCTTGGGAAAAGTAGACGTGCCGAACGCCAGGGCAGCTATGCCGGCTGGACCATTGGCCCTATATACCTCGGAGATGCCGAGACGCCTCGCCACAACCAACACGGCTGGATCAACCCGGCCGTCCCCACCTGGCACCGGGGGTACCAGGACCACCAGCTTCTTCACGCCCGCCACAACTGCCGGGGTTCCAATCTGGATCAATACAGAAGGAAAAGATCCCTTGCCGCTCGGTACGAACAGCCCAGAGCTTTCGATTGCAGTCACCTTTTGTCCAACTATGAGACCCGGCTCAATTTCGAATTCCCAGTCCCCTCGCTCCGCGAGCCTCTCGTTGAACCTACGCGAGTGATCGATTGCGTCATCGATCGCCTTGGAGAGCTCTTCTGGCATCTCCCCCTCGGCCTGCCAGAATTCCGACTCCCCAACCTTCAGTTGGACAGGATCCAACCGAACACCGTCGAAGCGGGCCGTTGCATCGACGACCGCTGCGTCGCCCCTTGCCCTTACGTCCTCGATAAGCGCAGCTATCTCATTCCGAAGGCTGCTCCCAATTAGCCTCGTGACGTTGCGGTCGACAAGCCTCTCCCTAGAGGCATCATCCAGCTCCGACCATCTCCCAATCAGACGAATGGGCCCATCGCTTTCCACCCTCACCTCCAAATGAACCTCCGCAAAGCACTTCCGAGCCCGGCGACCTCGCCCGGCAAGCGATTCGTCGACACAGTCGAGTCTTAGTCAGACTAGCCAGACAATTTGCACACGGGAGACCGAATAACGCAGCCTGGAGACTAACTTCAGCTCTTCTAAACTCCCGTCTTTGCAGAAACTATCAATAGGTCATGCCTAAACTCGTGCCATGTTAGCAAAACGTGAGTAGTGATCTAGAAATGCGAGCTGCACCGAACCAGTGGGCCCATTTCTGTGCTTAGCGATTATTATCTCTGCAGTACCCCGCGCGTCGGATGCCTGATTGTAGACCTCATCTCTATAGATAAAGAGAACAACGTCGGCGTCTTGTTCTAGCGAACCGGACTCCCTCAAATCTGCAAGTACTGGCCGCTTATCAGCCCTGTTTTCTAGATTTCTTGATAGCTGAGACAAGGCCACTACTGGCACCTCAAGCTCCCTGGCGAGGATCTTCAGGCCGCGACTAATTTCAGCTACTTCAACCTGCCGATTCTCAGCCCCACTTCTTCCCATCATCAGTTGGAGATAGTCCACGATTACAAGCCCGAGACCCATCCGAGCCTTCATCCGCCGAGCCTTGGCCCTGATTTCCATTACAGTCAGATTAGGGTTGTCGTCCACATACAACGGTGCTTCAGCCAGCCGCCCAATGGCATTTTGTATCTTGTGCCAGTCAGACTCTGCCAAACAACCGTTGCGCAGCTTTATAGAGTCCACCCTTGCTTCAGAAGCAAGCAGCCTTTGTGTTATCTCCTGCGCTGACATCTCTAAAGAGAAAATCAGCACTGGCAGTCTTTGCGACACAGCTGCATAAGTAGCAGCACCAAGAGCAAAGCTGGTCTTACCCATGCCTGGGCGGGCACCCACTATTACCAGGTTTGACGGCTGCAGGCCACAAAGTTTCTCGTCTAATTCATGGAAACCTGTAGGTACCCCGGTCACAGCTTCGCGCCGCTCATAGAGGACTTCCAGATTGTCCAAGGCCACCGAAAGCAGGTCCCTAATGGGACTTATGGAATCGCTGCTACGTCTCTCCCCTACTTCGAATATGAGCGACTCTGCACGATCGATAACCGCGGACACATCGTCTGGCAATGAGTAGCCAAGCTCCGCAATTTCTCCGCCAGCTTGAATGAGGCGCCTGAGCACAGCGTGGTCTGAAACGATCTTTGCATACCGATATGCGTTCGTGATCGTGGGGGTTGCACTCTGAAGAGCAACAAGGGCAGATGGTCCACCAACTGCATCCAACAGGCCAACCCGTCGGAGTTCATCAGCGACCGTCACCGCGTCAGCAGGTTCGCCCTTTGCGTACAGGGATGCGATTGCCTCGAAAATGTGGACGTGTGACGGCTTGTAGAAATCGTCAGCCGTGCAGATCTCCAACCCGACCGCTACGGCGTCAGCTGACAGCAGCATCGCCCCTAAAAGAGACTCCTCTGCCTCAAGGTCGTAGGGGACCATGCGCCCCGGCTCGGTCGTGACGGCTTCGGCTACCCGGATCGGACGCTGAACCATGCTCATTGAAGGGTGCTACTCCTTCGCTGTGGATCAATAGGGGCAGAGGTTGTGGAAAACCTGTGCCTACTTCCCGAGAGCTCTCGGATAGACACCACTCACACAACGAGCGAACTTACGTTCGATTATCAACCCATATTCTAGGGCAGGACAAAGACAGCGTCGTGGACCAAGCCCTAGGTTTTAGCGACTAACTAGCCGGGGTCACCTCGACAGTTACCTGGAACTCCACCTCTGGGTGGAGCCGTACCGGTACCTCATGAGTACCCAATGCCTTGATGGGTTCGTCAAGCCTCAATCGGCGGCGGTCAACCTCTAGCCCTGTCTGGGCCTGAATCGCCTCCGCGATGTCGGCTGCCGTCACTGAACCAAAAAGTCTCCCTGACGCTCCAGCACGCGCCGGAATCTGAATGACAGTCCCAACCAAACGCCTGGCCACAGCCTCCGCCGCCTGGCGAGCCTTCAGCTCCCGCCGATCCCGTGCCTTGCGCATCAGCTCGGCCTGGGTCACCACCCCAGGGGTGAAACGAAGAGCTAGACCCTTGCCTAGCAAGTAGTTTCGCGCGTACCCATCTGCTACCTCGACGACATCGCCGCGCTTGCCAAGCCCTTCCAAATCCGACCGAAGCACCACTTTCACAGGTCGGACTCCTCCCCAAACTCAGCCGCCTCCACTTCCATGTCCTCCGGCACCTCTACATCCTCCGACACAACTTCGGAGTCCAGTTCCTCTGTCTCGGCAAGGACGTCTTCAACGGTCGCCTCGCCGAACTCCTCGGCCACAGCCCTGGGCCGAACAGCCCTCTCGGTGGCTATGCGCTGCGTATAAGGAAGCATTGCCAGCTCGCGAGCTGTCTTGATTGCGACTGCGACCCCTCTCTGGTGTTGCGCGCAGTTGCCGGTTACTCTTCGCGCCCTGATCTTGCCTCGGTCGCTCATAAAGCGCCTCAAAACGGCGACATCCTTGTAGTCCACCCACAAGATCCCCTCAGCGCAAAACGAGCACACCTTTTGCTTAGTGCGCCGAGTGGTCTCCTTTGCCGCCTTCTTGCTGGCTTTATCGTTGCGGGCCACTAGAAGGGCTCCTCCTCGTAGGGATAGCTACTGGGCCCCACCATCCGGGACCCCGACGTACCACCGTCCAATCCAGCTCCATCATGTGGGCTACGACGTTCATTCTTTGTGATCTGGGCCGTGGCCCAGCGAAGGCTTGGGCCAATCTCGTCCGCCACGATCTCGATCTTCGACCGCCGCTCCCCCTCGGGACCCTCCCAAGTTCTTTGCTCAAGCCTGCCAGAAACGATGACTCGGGCCCCCTTGAAAAGGCTCTCGCTGGCGTTCTCCGCCATCTCTCTCCAACAGACCACATCGAAATACGACGTGGACTCCTCCCACTCCTGAGTTTGCCGGTTCTGCCACCTCCGGTTCACAGCCAGGCTGAATGACAAAGTTGCCTGACCGCTAGGAGTAAACCTCAACTCCGGGTCCTTGGTCAGATTTCCGACCAGCGTGACGGTGTTCCCGTTGGACATCTCTGATCACACTCCCTCACCTGCTCGCCCGTCACGGGGTTTTGGATGGTTCTACTACCTGGAGGGCAGTCTGGTGCTTGCTCAGCTTGTCTGGCAAGCGAATCACCTTGTGCCGAAGGACCTCGTCGGCCAATGAAAGATACCGGTGTGCGGCCCCAATGGCATCGGGCTCGGCCATCGCACGCCAGGCAACATAGTTACCCTCAGCGCGGTGTGCAATCTCGTAGGCCAAGCGCCGTTTGCCTAGATAATCGACTTTTCCCGGCAGTCCGCCGTGCGAGCGCACGACTTCGTTTACGCGCTCGACGACACCCCGCACCGCCTCGTCATCAAGCGCCGGATCGAGAATGATCATTATCTCGTACGGCCTCATGCCGTAACGTCACCTCCTCTGGACCCAAGACTCGCTCTCGGGGCCCGCTTTGCGGGCAGGAACAAAAATTCAAGCTAGCGCTAACTGCAGGCTCCGCCTCTCAGCGAAACGTCGACAACTGTAGCAACTCCCAGTCCACTTTCGTTCTTGCGACGCCGCGTGGGACAAGGCGGTTTGCAACAGGGCCCGGCCCCTCACAGTTCCCCAAGGCATCAGAAACATCGGATTGAACCTAGTAGCCCTGGTCAGTGGTCTTCCCAGGCGTCTCATGCTCCTTGAGTGCAAACTTAGGCCTGGTCCACAGCAGGCCACCCCGTGCTAAGCAGTCCAACTTCCAGCACCGCTAGCTTGGCCGCTTCCCGATCGAAGACGGCTCCCTCCCGTCACCCGGACGGGAAGTCTGCCCCGTCCTTCCATTGGCCTTTGGGCCCCCGACTCGGACACACGCCGGAACTACAGGCGCCCGGTCTCAACTAAAAGGTGGCACGGGGGTTGGTCCGGTCGAGCCGCTTAGTGGTCCAACGCTTCGCCAACAGACACGCGGAGGTGAGGCCTGCGAGAGTCGCCAACTTCCTCGCCGCTTTGCGTCGCGTTCGAGTCCAAAGCCAAGACACAGACTTCTCGCCGGAGCGGGATAGCGCACTGTGGACCTAATAGCAACAGGTGGAGTGTTTCCTGCGGCAGCACTAGTAGCCCATCTGGGCGGGCGAACGCCGCAAGCCCCTGCTGCGGCGCAGTTGGTCCCGCGCTTGCCGGGCGCCCAAGACTTTGACGGAGAGCGCCTCGATCACGTTTGCGGTGTTCTTGCTCCGGGCCGGTCGCTTGCCCTGGACGGCGTCTTCGGAGGCTCGCCACATGCTCGTTCGCCCACTGGCGGCGGTAGCCGTTTTCCTGGGCTGCTTCGAAAGCCGATCGCCGCCGTGGGCAGACGCCCTTCGTTGGCGCCAGCACAAGTCGAACCAACACGTCTGCCCGCCCAGTACGCGGGGCCATCCTCCGCTAATGACGGGAGTGTGCTTCTTCCCCTGCTTCTCGGTCCGTTATCCGTAACCGAAGGTGCCGTCCGATCTCATAATCGAGACAATTGATGGCGATGCAGTGGCTGCAAACTCCAGAAGGGGCCTGGACCCATGGCCTTGCACACGACGGCCCCAAGCTCATATAGGCCCCGGGACTGTCGGTAACTAGCGTGGCTCTGAGGATGCGGGCTTGCCCGGTCTCGATAACCAAAGCCTCAAAGGCGGAATCGTTAGGCCTACTTGAAATTCTCGGGCACCAAGCGGCCGGTAGTCCATGACCCAGTTCCACCCGTCTTCCGTGGTCTCCCTGACCACGGGCAGCACTCCGAGACCTGGCGGTAAGAGCCATGGAAACTGCCTTCTGCTACCCGGACCTCGTGAGGGCGGCGCTCTTCGTTCAGCTCAACGAGGAAAGGTATGGCTGTCGCCTGCCTGGCCCACGACGCGGCCTCCCTAAAGCCCGCCCCTTGACTGAAGGGTGGCAAGCACCAAAAGGGCTTCCCAAGCCGGCACCGCTCTTCGACTACGCGGAGCATTAGGTCCAATGAAGCGGCACGCTCCCCGCTGGGGGCGATGGCCGGTGCCATTAGAGCCATTAGACAGGTCGAGCTCGAACCGCTACGCCTAGCCAACGAAGCCAAGCGGTAGAGCCCGCCTTCCTACTGAAACGATACCTTTCCATGAGGGTGGCGGCCTTGGGGAGGTGCCACTTCCGCGCCTGAGGGCCTTTTCTTCACGCGCTTTCTTGCCTCTCCTGCCTCAGAGCCTTGCGCGAAAACTCGTCAGCGCCTCGTTCATGTCACGACCACGCATCGCCCGTCCCGCCGTTATACGCCACCATATTCTTCGCCCTCGGGCACGAAGCGCCGCCTCAAGACGTCAGACGCCGAACCTCGCTTAACGATCCCTGTGCTTCACAACGATGGTGATGTCCTGGGGTCGCTCGGCAGGCGCAAGAGCCTGTGCCCCCTGCCGCTCATCCCGACTGAATCCCCAAATCACGACCTCAACAACCGCGATGCGCTGGGTCGTCCCCCACTCGGCAAGCCATGAGACCCTTCGGTCGAGGCCCGCCTTGTAGGGAGTGCTATGACACAGGTACGTAGGCCAAAGCCGTCCCCCGGCCGCGGTCCCCGGCCTCGGGCACGCCCAAGGATCCTCCCGCTCGAGGTCCGACAGCTAGGGACGGCAAGCTTTCCGTCTGGCAATCAGCGCCATGTCGTCTGATAGTGGGTGTCCTTACGCTCTTTCCCCTAGGACAACCGCACTTCGCGGCACTGACGCAGGTTGGTTGATACTAGATAATGGAGCGATCAGCAGTGGGCCATTCCGGCAAACATCGCACGAGGAAAGGGCTTGCGAAGTCCCGCCTAGACGCCGTCGTCATGAAACACTAGTCCCAGCTCAAAGACCCATATTCCAAATAAGGTCAACCAGACGTGCCCCGCGGGCCGCCGATCATCAGCATCCGAGAGAGGTGGTTCCATGCGCAACTTGGACACACCTCCACTACATAGCAAACGAGTGGATATCGGTTGTCAGCCAATCGCTCCCAGTCGGCCGGCGACGAAAGACACCTCCCACTCGGAGGCATTCTCGGGCCAAACGCGTACGACACGAGCACCACCTTGGCCTTCTTGCAAATTGGGCAATCGACAGCCGTACGCTCACCCAGGTTGCGTGCCGCTCTTAGTAGCTCCGGCTGGGCGTCGCAAATATCCAGCCGCGATATACGGCCCCTGTGGTAGTCCCGGATGACGGCTTCCCTAGCCAGTCGGTAGTCAACCTCTCCGCTGGCCAGGGTCGTCACGCTCGATGCGAGCCACCCGCCGTAGCTCATGCGATCACCATAGAAGATCGCCCTAGTGGACCGTTCCGGTCGGTGGTGCCCTTCACACGCGGCAGAATGGCCAAGTGCGCGAGGATTCTCTGGAAGCTTCAGTGGAGCAGCTCCTAGCTCCGCTCCGCGCCAACCGGCTACTCCATCTCGGCTGGCGAGCGCTCGCCGCCCAAAGAGCAGTCGAGGCAGGAGCACACGTACTCGTTGTAGACCCCTCCGAGGCACATATCGAGGAGGCCCGCCAAATTCAGGAGACGACCAATGCGTCAATTGACTTCCGACGGGCTGATGTCGGCGAATTAGCATTTCTTCCAGCTGAATCTGTGGATGCTGCTATCGCGTGGCCAACCCTGGACTCAGTAGGGGACCTCCGCCGAGTTTTGCGCCAAGTAAACCGAGTCCTCCGCGCTCAAGCACACTGCATTCTTGCCCTTACACACCCGCTCAAAGGTCTGCTCGACTTCTGGGCACAAAACCCCGGCGCGACCACGCATTATCTGACTGCAGGATCCCCGGCCCGGCTCCGGTCTTTCTGGACTTTTTCAGAGGCCTTCGACGCCCTCGGCGCCAGTGGATTTAGCGTACAAAGAATAGTAGAGGTCCCTGACTATTCTGAAGGATCAACGCCAGATCTGCCGGCATATCTTCTTTTTCGTGCTAAGAAGGACTTTGGTTAGCTCGATCGCTCAGACCTCTCTTTTGCCACCATTCCAGCAGTCGTCTGAGGGCTTCCTCCTTCCCGAGAGGACCTTCATCGAGCCTGAGATCGAGAAGAAATTGCAACGCTTCCCCCACGACGGGTCCCGGCCCAATTCCAAGCGCGGCCATTACCTCGTTGCCATCCAGTTCAGGCCTAATCTTCTCCAGCTCTTCCCGCTCTCTAAGCTCGGCGATTCGGCGCTCCAGCTCGTCCATGCGACGCTCGAGAGCCTTCGCTTTCTCTACGTTTCGAGTCGTGCAATCGCACCTCGTCAACTCGTTCAACATCTCGAGGAGCGGACCAGCATCCCTTACATAGCGCCTCACTGCGCGGTCAGTCCATCCCATGGCATAGGTATGAAACCGAAGATGCAGTTCTACTAGGCGCGACACAACCTCTATGTCCTCATCGGAATACCGCAGAGCGCGCATTCTCTCCCTCGTGATGCGCGCACCCTCGACATCGTGGTGATGGAAGGATACTCCGTTTGGACCATAAGCTCTCGTCTTTGGCTTACCAACATCGTGAAACAACGCAGCAAGGCGCAGCAATCGCTTGGGGCTTGTCTTGGCAACCACGGCTATCGTGTGAGCCAGCACATCCTTGTGCCGGTGAATAGGGTCTTGCTCAAGTTCTAGAGCTGGCAATTCGGGAAGGAACTCCTCGGCGAGACCCGTCTTCACCAGAAATCGCAATCCAGCAGAAGGATCGGGACACACTATCAGCTTATCAAACTCATCGCGAATTCGCTCGGGTGAGACAATCTCTAGTCTCTTATGCATTCTGCATACAGCTTCAACAAGCTCCGGCTCAGGAGTCATGTCCAAACAGGTAATAAAACGCGCAGCCCGTAGCATCCTCAACGGGTCTTCTGAGAACGAAACCTCGGGTTCGAGTGGCGTCCGTAATCTTCGAGCAGCCAAATCCTCCATTCCTGAATATGGATCAATCAAAATCTCATCCGGAAGAGATATAGCCATAGCATTGATGGTAAAGTCGCGTCGCGAAAGATCCTCTTCAATACTGCGAGAGAAACTTACAATAGGTTTTCTAGAATCTCCTCTATAAATCTCAGCCCGATGGGTAGTTATTTCGTATTTACGGCCGTCCTTGATAATCCCGATGGTGCCAAAATCCTTTCCCTGCCTCAGGACAGAATCCGCCCATCCAGAGACCACTTCCTCGATCTGGTCAGGGAGAGCATCCGTCGTGAAGTCCAGATCGAGCGACTCGCTCCCCGACTTGCTCCGCAGAAACAGGTCCCGCACCGCGCCACCCACCAGGTAGATGCGGTAGCCCGCCGCGACGAATCTCTGGGTCAGCTCACGGCACGAATCCAAGATACGACGCATCCGCTCAGGAGTGTCGCTGCTCACCTGAAGAGAGGCTAACGCCAGACTTTAGGCTCCCGAGCGATGCGGACGGCGTGGATCCGGCTGATGTGCGTAGTGCTCAGCGCAGTGGCAGTAGCGCTCTTGCTGCTGGCACCACCACAGAGGGCCCGAGCCGACACCGTGCGACGATCGGATCCGACCATAGGCTCCATCCAACTGCTCTCTCAGAGCTACTGGATCTCTCCTGCTGGCGTGTTCGATGCCCATGTCAAGGTAGCGACAAACGCCCCCCTCGACTCCATGTACCTAGAGGCAATGATTTTCCCACACCTATATAGCCGGAGTGCCCTCGGACTTAGCTTTCAAAACATCGAGCCTAGTCCACCGGCCCTTTACACCCAGGTGCCGATAAGTCCGAGCGGCCAAGCCTCGCTCTCTGTGCAAGTCAGCGGGTCAACTACTCCACAATATCTCAAAAACGATACGCGCCACCTCGTCACGCTCAATTGCCTAACTAGCTGTGAAGGTGTCTATCCTGTGCAGTTCTCTCTAGTCGCCAAAGAGACTGGTGCAGTCGTTGCACAATTGACCACTCAAATGCTCGTTGTAAACCGTGCGACTTTCCCCCTCCGATTTTCTTGGGTGCTCCCATTACAAGCTTCGGTGACGGTAACGGCCCAAGGCGTTGCCCGGCTTCCCCAGGACGAGCTGAATAAACTGGCACAGCTGATCGGAGCGATCGCCGCCATGCCTCAGTCTGCCAGGCCAGAATTGGCTATAGACCCTGCCACCTTAGCCGCCCTGGACTCTTCAGGACCGGACGGTTCCAGAATTATAAGCACACTTGCGGACTGGGCGGAGACCACAAAGCGAGTCGTCGTCCAGCCGTTCGCCGAGTTAGATCCCTTGTCCCTTGAGCGCGCCGGGTTGCTCCCGGTGTGGAACACAGCCGTGAGCCTCGGAGAGCACCTGGACGCAGAGCTCCTCCACGTCGGCAGCCCCACAGTGTGGGTCGCAGAGGGGGCAATCGACGCGAAGGGTCTCGCCGATCTGCCCGCTTCCGTTCGATACCTGGTCATTCCCCCAGCAGACTTGGTGCCGGTGCCCTCCACCTTGACACCCGATCACACATTCGACGTCATTGTCGAGCATCGCCACTTCCAAGCCATGGCGGGCGATCCGATACTCGAGTCTCTACTAAACCAGGAGGGCCTCACTAGCGATCTCGCTGTGCATTGGCTCCTGGCCGAGCTTTGCCAAACCTATCTCGAGAGTCCCAACTCCCCCACAACCAGAGGAATAGTCCTACTGATCCCCCCTGGAAGCAGGTTCACAACTTCGTTCCTACAGCAGTTTGGGACAGGCCTCGCGGCTAGTCCAGTTATCAAAACTGTCTCGCTTGTCCACTTCTTCGCACAGACCGTTTCGTCCGGGTCTCGAGCAATAGAATCTTCCCAGGCTGAGAAGATCCCGCGCCTCTATTTACCAATGCTCTCGAAGGTAGCTCGTTCAGTCT